>MDTB01006159.1_pt1 | contig 34055 bp, 31 predicted proteins | sample 811161 | NCBI WGS metagenome assembly MDTB01 (sample SAMN05326650, study PRJNA326480) | marine metagenome | isolation source: seawater | place: Mediterranean Sea | collected 2009 | reverse complement strand
CTAGTTTTAGGATCATATTTATTTAATGATTATAAAACTAAAAAAGAAGATGGTGTGAAACTTGAAAAAGTTGATATTTATGGGTCAGTTAATAAGTCCGCTATCAATCAAGGATTTATACTTGGTAACGCTGTTGCCTTTGCAAGAGATTTAGGTAATCATCCAGCAAATATTTTAACTCCTACATATTTGTCTAATAGCGCTTCTAAAATTGCAAAATCATCAAAGGAAATGAGCTGTAAAATATTTGATTTACAGGATATTAAAAAAATGGGTATGGGAGCATTCTATGGAGTTGCCCAAGGAGCAAAAGAGCCTGCTAAAATGATTATTGTTGAGTATAATGGAGGCAAAAAATCTCAAAAGCCTATAGCGCTAGTTGGAAAAGGCTTAACCTTTGATTCTGGAGGTATATCAATAAAACCATCTCCTCAAATGGATGAAATGAAGTTTGATATGTGTGGAAGCGCTACTGTTATGGGTGTCTTACAAGCTGTTGCTCATCTTAAACCTAAGGTTAATATTATTTTTGCTATAGGTTCGACAGAAAATATGCCTGGTAGTAATGCTCAAAGGCCAGGAGATATTGTAACTGCTTATAATGGTAAAACAATTGAAGTTTTAAATACTGATGCAGAAGGTAGATTAGTTTTAGCTGATGTTTTATCTTACGTTAATAAAAAATATAAACCATCTGCTATTATGGATTTTGCAACTTTAACGGGCGCTGTTTTAGTTGCATTAGGTAATCGTGCAAGTGGAGTTATGGGAAATGATGAAAGTTTTATGAATGAAGTTCAAAAGGCAAGCACTTTAACAGATGAAAAAGTATGGGAACTTCCTCTTTGGGAAGAATATACTAGTGAGATTAAGGGTAAATATGCAGATATTCAAAATATAGGTCAAGCAAGATTGGCAGGTACGATTACTGCTGGAGCATTTTTAAAAGAATTTGTAGATGAAACTCCCTGGGTTCATATGGATATTGCAGGAACAGCATGGGGTCCTAAAGAACCTTCATATCAGCCAAAAATTGGTGCTACTGGTGTTGCAGTTAGGCTAGTTTACCAGCTTCTAATTAATAGATCCTAAAACGTGTTAATATTTTAAATTCACAAATAATCAATCTGCAAAAAAATAAGGAATAAGATGTCAACTTTAATAACACCTCATGGGGGCTCACTTTGTGAGTTATTAGTAAGCAAGGATCAGAAGTCTAAACTTCTAAAAGAATCTTTAAACTTTAAAAGTTTAACACTAAATGAAAGGCAAATATGTGATATTGAGATGCTTTTAAATGGTGGATTTTCACCTCTAGAAGGTTTTTTAGGAAAAAGCGATTATGATTCGGTATTATCTGAAAATAGACTTAAAAATGGTACTGTATGGCCTATTCCAATTACACTCGATGTAAGAGAAGACTTTGCTAATAATCTATCTGTAAATGATCGTATAGTTTTACGTGATTTCGAAGGTGTAGCTATAAGTATTTTAACAATATCTGATATATGGAATCCTGATTTAGAAAAAGAAGCTCACATGGCTTATGGAACTTCAGATATTAAGCATCCCGCTGTTAATTATCTATTAACTACTTCAAACAAAGTTTACCTTGGCGGTGATTTGCAAGGTTTGGAATATCCTAAGCATTATGATTATCAAAAATTAAGACATACACCATCTCAATTAAGATCTGAGTTTGAGAAAAAAGGGTGGTCTAAAATTGTAGCTTTTCAAACTAGAAATCCAATGCACAGGGCACATAAAGAATTGGGATATAGAGCTTCCTTAGAGATAGAAGGAAATTTATTAATTCATCCTGTGGTTGGAATGACTAAGCCTGGAGATGTTGATCATTATACAAGAGTGCGATGTTATGAAAAAGTAATGCAGAAATTTCCTGATAATTCAGCTATGCTTAGCCTTCTACCATTGTCAATGAGAATGGGTGGTCCCAGAGAAGCTTTATGGCATGCATTGATAAGAAAAAATTATGGCTGTTCGCACATTATAGTTGGTAGAGATCATGCCGGACCAGGAAATGATTCTTTAAATAATCCCTTTTATGGACCTTATGAAGCCCAAGATTTATTAGTAAAGTATGCTAGTGAGATTGGTGTTGAAATGGTGCCTTTTAAATTAATGGTTTTTGTTAAGGAAAAGTCTGAATATATGCCTATAGATGAAGTTCCTGAAGATTTGACAAAATTAAATGTTTCTGGTACTGAATTGAGAGAGAGACTTGATAAAGGGCAAGATATCCCTGAATGGTTTACATACCCTGATGTAGTCGAAGAGCTTAGATTAGCATATCCTGCTAAATCAAAAAGAGGTTTTACTATTTTTTTTACTGGTTTATCTGGATCAGGGAAGTCTACAATAGCTAATGCATTACAAGTCAAGCTTTTAGAATATGGAAAAAGAAGGGTGACTCTTTTAGATGGAGATATTGTTCGTATTAACCTATCTAGCGAATTAGGATTCAGTAAGGAACACAGAGATTTAAATATTCAAAGAATTGGATTTGTTGCAAGTGAAATAACTAAAAATGGAGGTATTGCAATATGCGCTCCTATAGCTCCTTATGAAAACATACGTCAAAATAATAGAGAATTAATTTCTAAAGCCGGAAGCTATATTGAGGTTCATGTTTCTACTCCTATTGAGATTTGCGAAAAAAGAGATGTTAAGGGTTTATATGCAAAAGCTAGAAAGGGTATGATAAAAGGTTTTACTGGAATTGATGACCCGTATGAAAATCCTAAAAATCCAGAATTGACTATTGATACTTCAGATATAACTCAGAATGAGGCTGTAGAACTTTTATTAAATTATCTTAAAATTGAAGGTTTTATTTAATTATGAATTCAGATGTATTAAGTGCTGATTTGATAGAAAAAATAAAAATAATTTCAAAACTTGCCGGTTTAGAAATAATGAAAATATATAAAACAGATTTTAAAGTTGATATAAAAGAAGATCATTCTCCTGTTACCTTAGCTGATAAAAATGCAAATGATGTAATTTTAAATGGCTTATCTAATTTATCATTTAAAATACCCATTTTATCAGAAGAAGGATCCTCTATCTCTTATAAAGAAAGATCTTTATGGAAATCATATTGGCTAGTTGATCCTTTAGATGGAACTAAAGAATTTATAAAAAAAAACGATGAATTTACTGTTAATATTGCATTGATGCATGAAAATATTCCTATATACGGTTTTGTTTACGCCCCTGTAAATGAAACTTTATTCTGGGGAGGTGAAGGTCATGGTGCTTTTAAAGCAATAAATAATCATCCGTCCCAATCCATAACAGTTAAAAAAGATTTTTTAGAACCAATTAATATAGCTACTAGTAGATCTCATTCTTCTGAAAAGATGAATTTATTTCTTAAGCAATTTAAAAATTATAATTTAATATCAATGGGAAGCTCTTTAAAAATATGTTCAGTTGCAGATGGTAAGGTACATTTATATCCTAGGCTTGGACCAACGATGGAATGGGATACAGCTGCTTCTCATGCTATAATAAAAGCTTCTGGTGGAGATTTGATTGAGCGTAACACTTGTATTCCTTTGCGTTACAATAAAGAAAATTTATTAAATCCTGAATTTATTGCTGGAAAAGTTGATAATATTAATATGCTAAGTATGTAATTAAATTTTGAAGAGATAGTTTTTTTAGAATAAATTTACTTACTTATTATACATTTATTTAATTGTTTTAATGGCGACGTAGCTCAGTTGGTTAGAGCACCGGAATCATAATCCGGGTGTCCGGGGTTCGAGTCCCTGCGTCGCTACTAAACCCTTAATTATTCAGGAATTATTTAATGAAAAATATTATTTTAACATCTCAGTTTTTACTTTTCCTAGTCAGTTTTAATTTATTTTCTGTTTCTTTAGATGATGTATTAATCAAAAGGGAAATTCAATCAATTAGAGATAGCCAGATTCCAAATGTAGATTTACCTAAAAATTCATTTATTGATAAAAATACATTTTTATCAACTGATTCATTAAAATTTTTTAATAAAGAAAAACAAAAAAATGTTTTAAATTCTAAAAAAGTTAATTCTCCAAATGATATTGATCATTATGGATATAATTATTTTTATGACTTTAATGACAGGTTATTATTAAATAATCAACCTCCTCTAGCTGATTATAAAATTGGACCAGGTGATGAATTAATTATTGAAATTTGGGGCGATATTAATTTAAAGTCTAATTATTTAGTTGATAAATATGGAAAAATTAATATTGATAAAATCGGTCAAGTTTATTTAACCGGTTTAAATCCTGAAAATATTGAACAAAAACTAATTGGTAAATTTATAAAAGTTTATTCCACTTTAGGTGGTACTAAACCCTCCTCATTCTTAGATATTTCTTTAGGTAAATTAAAATCAATTAATATAAGTTTTATTGGAGAATTAGAAAGCCCTGGTATTCACCCTTTAAATTCACATTCTACAATAATTACTTCTCTCATTCAGATTGGCGGAGTAAAGAAAAGTGGTACATTAAGAGATATTCAAGTTTTAAGAAGTGGTACTGTTGTAACTAGTTTTGATTTTTATAAATTTTTGAATTCTACCGGTATCGATGGTGATATCAGATTATTAGATGGAGATGTTATATACGTTCCTGTTAGATTATCAACAATCACTTGCATTGGAAGTGTTCATAGGCCTGGTATTTACGAACTATTGCCAAATGAAACAATAGATGATATGCAAAATTACTTTGGCGGAATTAAGTCAAATGCAAAATCTTCTATTCGCCTGCACAGACTGACAGATAGAAATTTGCCGGCCAAGACTCATATTTTAAATTTAGAATCTAGTTCTAATTTTATTTTGAAAGATGGAGATGAATTAGAGGTCTTTGATTTAGAACCTAACAAACATGTGGTTTTTCTGTATGGACAAGTAAAAAGTCCTGGCGAGTATCCTTTTAATACTGAGAAAGAAGTAAGACTGCTAGATATTCTAAAAATTGCAGGTTTTTTAGATGATCCCACATATTTAAATACAGTATATAAAGATGTAGGAGAGATTATTAGAAATTATCCTAATACAAATTATCCAAAAATAATTAAGTTTAATTTAGGTGAATTAATAAATGGTGAAATGGATGAAAATATAATTTTAAAAAATTGGGACATTGTATTGATACGAGAAAATCCTAATTATAAATTTCCAAGTAAAGTATCAATATTAGGTGAAGTAAATGTTCCAGGAATTTATTCTATTCAAAAAAAACAAGAAACTTTAAATGATGTTTTAAATAGAGCAGGAGGTTTTACCGAAGAAGCTTTTGAATTAGGATTAAAACTTTATAGACAAGAAAGTCAGATCGCTTTATATAATTTTTCGATACCTCTATTAGATGGAGATAGTATTTTAGTTCCAGAACATCCAGGTATAGTAAAGATTATAGGTGAAGTTAATAGACCTGGTATTGCTCAGTATAATAGAAAAAAAAGTTTCAAAAATTACATCGAAAATGCTGGAGGTTTTACCATAAATGCAGATAAATACAATATTACAATTATTTATGCAAATGGCGATGTCAGAGTAAAAAATAAATTCAAAAGAGTAGTTGTTACAGAAGGATCTACTATAATTGTAAATAGTGAGGAAGTTTCTGAAAAATTAAGTTTTACAGAATTTTCTACAAATGTTGCTAGCTTAATTACTTCTTTTGCAACTCTCTTTCTACTGGTAAATCAAAATTGAATTAGATATTAATTTTCATGTAACAATATGTAAAATTCAATAATGTATATTTTAAATGATCGTAAATTTATACAAAATTAATAAGGATAATTATGTATAAAATTTTATTTAGTATCTTAACTTTATCATTTATAACAGCCTCTAGTTGGCAAAGTATAAATTCAGCAATAGAGAAAAAAACAAATTTAGTAGCTGAATCTGAGAGCTTAAACAAAACTTTAGTGAGTTTTAATATTGAAGGTTTTAATTTAAATCCTGTAGATGTTGATGGCACACAAATGTTCAAAGCTCAATTGATTGATGGTGCTTCTCTCCTTTTAAAAGGTGCGCCTGATTTACATAAATATGCTAAATCAATTGTTATTCCCGATGATAAAAAAATGTCTTTCAAAATTATTTCATCTGATTATATTGATTATGAAAATATTTCAATTGCACCATCTAAGGGCAATTTATCAAGAGACGTTGATCCATCTTCTATACCGCATGAATTTAGTGGTGTTTATTTAAAAAACAGTTTTTACCCAGGAAATATAGTAAGAATAGAAACTCCTTATATTTTAAGAGATTTAAGAGGTCAATCAATTGTATTTTATCCTTTTCAATATAATCCTGTCACAAAATTGTTGAGAGTTTACAATACTATTGAGGTTGAAGTATACTCTGATGGTCCGGCTATAAATAATGTTTTAACTCAAAAATCAAAAAAAAATACTAGACAAAAAGAGTTCAATAATATTTATACCAATCACTTCATAAATTATTCACCAGATTCAAGATTCGATTATCTGGAAGATCATGGTAATTTACTCATAATTTCTTATGGCACATTTATGACAACCATGCAACCTTTAGTCGACTGGAAAACCTTTAAAGGTATTCCTACAGAAATGGTAAACGTTTCAGATATTGGTACTAGTGCTACAGCAATTTCTAATTATGTTGATAATTATTATTATGAAAATGGACTTACATTTTTACTTTTAGTTGGTGATATTGCGCAAATACCTTCTCCAACTGTTAGTGGAAGTGCATCAGATCCTAGTTATGGATTTATAGCTGGGAACGATTTTTATTCTGAAATTATTGTTGGAAGATTTTCTGGAAGTACTCCTAACCAAATAGCAACACAAGTTGAAAGATCTATATCTTATGAAAGATATCCGCAAGCTGGTGCAAGTTGGTATGATAATGCTCTGGGTGTGGCGTCCGCTGAAGGACCTGGATTTGGAGGTTATAGTGATGATGATTTTAATGAGTTCTTATGGAACACTGTTTTATCAGACTTTACCTATGATAGTTACCAAGGTATATATGATGGTAGTGGTGGTAGTGCTAGCCAAGGAATTAATGCAATAAACTCAGGGGTTGGTATAATAAATTATACTGGCCATGGATCTATTTCTAGTTGGGGCAATGGAGCTCCTATATCATCATCTAACGTGAATAGTTTAACTAATAACAATCGATTACCTTTTGTTATAACAGTTGGCTGTAATGTTGGAGAATTTAATAACACTAATGAATGTTATGCTGAATCATGGCTCAGGGCAACCAATAATGGAGAACCTGCTGGCGGAATATCACATTTTGGGTCAACCATACCTCAGTCTTGGGAGCCACCTATGCATGGTCAGTATGGTATGAATTTAATCTTAACAGAATCATTAGACCAAAATTTAACACGTACTATGGGTGGCATAACATCTAATGGTTGTATGTATATGAACGATGCACAAGGATCTTCTGGTATTAACGAAACAAAATTCTGGACATATTTTGGTGACCCAACAGTTCCTCTTCGTACTGCTCCTCCAGTAGAAATAAATGCTGTTTATGAAGATGTTATTATATTAGGTTCTAATAATTATACTGTTACTACAGGTACTGAAGGTGATTTAGTTGCTCTCTCTAAGAATGGTGTACTATTAGCCTCAGGCTATACAGATAGATTTGGTTCAGTTTCACTTTCTTTAGGCGAAAGTTCACAAACTCCTGGAGAAATTGATTTAGTTATAACAGGTTTTAATTATGTACCTTTAGAATCAACTGTAATGGTACTATCTCCAGACGGTCCATATTTATCTGCTGGAAATGCTACAGTTTTATCTGGTACTGATAATGTGATTGAATATGGAGAAACGGTTCAATTATCAATGATTCTAGAAAATATTGGAAGTGATCCCGCAATTAATGTCAATGTAAGTATATCTACTGATGATGATTTAATTTCCATTACAAATTCTAGTTCAGGATCTTCAACTTCAATCGATCCTGATGGTTCTATCTTAATTGATGGGCTTGAATTTGAAGTAAGTGGAGATATTCCTAATAATTATAATTTTGACATAGATTGTAATATGAGCGATAACTCAAATAATAATTGGACAGCTTCCCTTTCTTTTATAGCTTATGCACCTGAATTATCAGTTGATGCTGTTTTAGGAGATCTTGATCCTGGTCAAACAGTTGATTTATCAGCAATTATAACCAATATTGGTGGAACTCAAATTACATATCCGTTTGTCGTTGTTCAATCAGATCAATATGTAACAATTAATTCATCATCTTTTTCGAATGCATATTCTCTTGAAGTTGATATGGATGCATCGCTAGATTTAAATGTATCTGTAAGCCCTAATGCTCCTATAGGCCACTTAGCAACTTTTGATGTTGCTATTGTAGCTAATTTAGGAGATGGCCCTATAACTAATACTTCCTTTGATATACCAATCGGTCAAGTTACTGCTAATTTTGAGGAAGGTTTAGGTTCACTTGAATGGGATTTGTCTTGTGATGGTTTGGGATGTCTTAATTGGGATTTAGATAATTCAAATTCAAGTTCAGGATCAAATAGTTTTAAATCTGGTACTATAGGTGATAATCAGAGATCAGATTTCAGTGTAACTTTAGATGTAACTGCTGATGGTCAAATTGAATTCGATTATCGTGTTGAGGCTGAATATTCAACATCTGGCAATTATTTTTACGATGGATTAGAATTTTATATAGATAATACTCTGCAAGGTCAATACCAAACATTATCAGGTGGAGATTCTCCTTGGACAAATGTTAGCTATAATGTTTTAGCTGGTGAAAGAACTTTTAGATGGTCATTTGTTAAAGATGGAGGAGGAGGATCTACTGATTGCGTAAATACTAATTGTGAAGATGCTGCTTGGGTTGATGAAATAATATTTCCTCCAGCTTACATGGAATCTGATGCTCTTGTTGGTGATTTAAATAATGATGGTATAATAAATATTTTAGATGTTATTTCAATGATAAATATTATATTAGAAATAGATCAATATTCTTCTATGGCGGATTTAAATACGGATGGTATTATTAATATATTAGATGTAGTTCAAGAAATAAATTTAATTCTTGGACCAAGGTTTGATAATGCTTCAAAAATTGAGCTTTTTGATGATGGAAAAAATATAAATATGGTTACTAACGGATACGTAGGAGCTATAAAAATGATTCTCTCACATGGTTCAGACTTTTCTATTTCTTTAAATCAAGATGCCTTTTTACCATATGCTCATTATGAAAATAATGTTACAACGGTATTTATTATTAATCCACAATCAAACCATTTATTTCACTATACTGGAGATTTTAAAATCTTAGAATTTGAGGCAGCTAATTCTATCAATTATATTGAAAGTATTTTGCCTCAAAAAACACATCTTAATGAAGCTTATCCTAATCCTTTTAATCCATCAACTAATATAGGTTTCACCTTGTCAAAAGATTCAAATATTAATTTAAGTATTTTTAATATACATGGACAGTTAGTAGAAACTTTAATATCCAATAAAGTTAGTGCTGGGAGTTATAATTTAAAATGGGATGCATCTTCACAATCTAGTGGTATGTATTTCTTAAGACTAGAATCAGACAAAGTTTTATATAGCCAAAAGCTGATGGTAGTAAAATAATTTACTAATTACTTTAGTTTATAAGGGGCTCATTCTTGAGCCCCTTTTTTTTTATAATTATAAATAAAATAAACTACCAAAAGTTAAATGAGCTTGTTTAACTTCACCTTGGAAAATTTAAATAATTATGATATCAATGAAATTATTTTCAAGAAAAAAAGTAATTACAGACCCTGAAACTGTCATAGATAATACCTTGAAGTCATTAGTTGACAGGATTTCTAATGCATTTTCTGATACAGAATATCATTGGAATAAGCCTTGGGGTGTAATAAGATTTGAGAGTATGATTCTTGCTAAGTTTATGATTGACTATTCTTTTAATGGTATAACAAAAGATAAGTTGAACGATGATGAAAAATTATCATTTGTAACTATTGCAACAAATTCTTTTTCTAATTTATTTAATAGCCAATTTTCATCTGTAGGATTAAACTATGAAGATATGCATGAAGAGATTAGTCAAAAAATAGAAACTTATTTTGATGCTAGAAGAGAGCATAAACCTCCTTTATGTTGGCATAATATATATAAACTTATTACTAAAAGTAAATCTAAAGATGAGATTGAAAAAGATATTAAAAGTAAAGTTTCTGGCTTAGAATTAATTAAAGGAAATGAAAATTTTGCTGGTATTGTTCCTCAATATGAAGTTCAAATTAAAGTTTTAGAAGAAAAAGCAAAATCTTTTGAATCAGCAGAAATGATGCTTCCACATATGATCCGCTTTACTAATGACCACTTAAGGGTTATTAATTTAAAAAAGATAAAATCTTTAAGTAAAAAGTTAGCAAAAAAAGATAAGGGCAAAAAAAAATAAACTTATAGTACCTTTTATCTTAATTATAAAAACATATAAGTATTTCTCTAATTCTAAATTAATAATTATTGATTCAATAGAATTTTGTTAAAATATCTAAAATATAGTTAAATTTCTTTCTCAAAATAAAATAATATATGAAGAATAAAAGTAAATTTAAAGCTGAAGATAGTAAAGTTGATTTTATTGACCTTGAACACCGAATTCTTGATAAATGGAATCGTGAAGACACATTTAATCTTTTAAGAGATAAAAATAAAGATTCTAAACCTTGGTCATTTATAGATGGACCTATTACTGCAAATAATCCTATGGGAGTTCATCATGCTTGGGGTAGAACACTTAAAGATATATTTCAAAGATATCATGCAATGCAAGGATATGATTTAAGATATCAAAATGGATTTGATTGTCAGGGGCTATGGGTTGAAATTGAAGTTGAAAAAGAGTTAGGATTTAAGTCTAAACGAGATGTCGAGGAGTTTGGTTTAGAAAATTTTGTAAATAAGTGTAAAGAAAGAGTTCTTAAATATTCAAAAATTCAAACTGAACAATCCAAGCGTTTAGGCTATTGGATGGATTGGGATAACTCATACTTTACAATGTCTGATGAGAACAACTACACTATATGGGCATATTTAAAAAAGTTGTATAATGATGGGAAAATATATAAGGGTAAAGATGTTGTTCCTTGGTCCGGCAGATCAGGTACATCATATTCTCAAATGGAAATTATAGAAGGTCGAAAACTAGTAGCGCATACTTCTGTTTTTGTTAGACTGCCTTTAAAAGATAGAAAAAATGAATATATATTAATATGGACAACCACTCCTTGGACATTGACTTCTAATGTAGCAGTAGCTATAAATACTAATCTTGATTATATAAAAATAAAGTCATCAGATGAAGATATTTATTATTTTGCAAAAGAAAACTTGGAATTTAAAAGACTTGATAAACAGTTTAAAGACAAAAAGCAATGGATTAAAGACGTTCCAAAGCTTAAAACAATTTCACAAATATTCAAAGAGCGAGGTGGTTATAAAGAGCTTGAAGTAATAAGTGGGAAAGATATGATTGGATGGGAATATAATGGTCCATTTGATGAATTGCCAGCTCAAATGGAAGCAGGTGGATATCCTTATATTAATAAAAATTTAAAGAATGAAAATATTAACGCTATTGCTTGCCATAAGATAATAGACGGTGGTAAAGATAGTATTGGTAATGATATTGTTGTAGCAGGAGAAGGAACTGGCATGGTCCATACTGCCCCTGGTTGTGGCGCAATTGATAATAAAATTGCCCAAAAGTCTGGTCTTGTATCTATTGCTCCATTAGATGAAGAATCTTGTTATATTGAAGGTTTTGGCGATTTTACTGGAAAATGTGCTACTGATAAATCAACATTGAAGATGGTGTTAAGTGATTTAAAAAACAAAGATTTATTACTTTATCAAGAAGAATACCCTCATGTATATCCACATTGCTGGAGATCTGGAGACGAATTAGTTTTTAGAATCGTTGATGAATGGTATATAAATATGGATTGGCGTGATTCTATAAAAGATAATGTTCATGGTATTAAATGGATTCCTGAATGGGGTCATGATCGTGAGATTGAATGGCTAGATAATATGGGTGACTGGATGATATCAAAAAAAAGATTTTGGGGATTAGCCTTACCTATTTGGGAATTTGAAGACGACACTTTCTATGTAGTCGGTTCTAGAGAAGAGCTAGAGCATCTTGCAGTTGAAGGTTGGGAAGATTTTAAAGATAAAAGTCCTCATAGACCTTGGATTGATAAAGTTAAAATAAGGCATCCTGAATCGGGTTTAATTGGAACAAGAATCCCTGATGTTGGGAATCCTTGGCTTGATGCTGGAATAGTACCCTATTCAACATTGCACTATAACACTAATAAGAATTATTGGAAAAAATGGTTTCCTGCAGACTTTGTAGTAGAATGTTTTCCTGGTCAATTTAGAAATTGGTTTTATTCATTACTAGCATTATCAACTATTATGGAAGATAAAGCTCCTTTCAAAACTTTACTCGGACACGCTCTGGTTAAAGATGAAAATGGAAGAGATATGCATAAATCGTGGGGTAATGCTATTTGGTTTGATGATGCTGCAGAAAAAATGGGTGTTGATGTCATGAGGTGGATGTATGCAAGCCAAAATCCTGAACATAATTTATCATTTGGTTATGGCATTGCTGATGAAGTTAGAAAGCAGATAATTACTTTATGGAATACCTATTCATTTTTTATAACTTATGCCAATCTTGATGGTTTTGATCCATCAAAAGAACTTAACAAAAATAAGCTTACTAAATCTGATAAGTGGATTTTATCTAAAATAAATATTTTTATTAAAAAATGTGAAAATTTTTATGAGAAGTATGAAGTTTATCAATTAATGTCACATGCAAATATATTACTTGATAATTTATCTAATTGGTATATTAGAAGAAATAGACGAAGGTTTTGGAAATCTGAAAATGATTCTGATAAATTTGCTGCATATTGGACTCTTTATAATGTTTTAATATCATTTGTTAAAGTAATGGCTCCAATAGTACCATTTTTAACAGAAAGAATTTATTGTAATTTAGTTTCTCCTATTGAAGACAATGCTAGTATACATTTATGCAATTTTCCTAAAGTTTCAGATAGAGATATTGATAAAGATATTATTAATGAAATAGATATTGTAATTCAAATTGTGAGTTTAAGTAGATCCGCAAGAAATAAAGCAAATATTAAAATAAGACAGCCCTTAGAAGAATTATTAATCTATGGTAATGATTCAATTAAAAATATTGCAAAAAACAATAAAGAAGAAATTTTAGAAGAGTTAAATATTAAAAGTTTGTCTTTTGCGAGTAACCTGTCACAGTTACTAAGTTATAATTTGAAACCAAACTTTCAATTATTGGGACAAAAGTATGGAAAAGAAATAAAAATAATTGCTGCTGAAATATTAAAAGTAAAAGATCAAATTTTAATTGATAATATAAGAAAAGGAAATTCTTTAGAAATTAATTTAGATTCTAAAATAATTAAAATACTTCCTAGTGAATTAATTATTGAAGAATTACCAACCAATCGATATGAAATTTCAACAAATAATGACCTTGCAGTTGGTATCTATACAGAAATATCTAAAAGATTAATGGAAGAAGGTTTGGTACGTGATTTAATTAGGCAGGTTCAAAATTTAAGAAAGGATTCTGATTTTAAAATTGAAGAACGAATTAATATTCAAATTAATGGATCTGAAGATCTTTATTTAGCCTTGAATAATCACAAAGATTATTTTATGAATGAAGTGCTTGGATTAGATTTAGATTATGTAAATTCTATTAATTATAAATTTTATAATTCTATAAAGATAGCTGAAGAAAAAGTAGAATTTGGTATTTCGCCAATTATTTAGGAGAATTTATGAATGAAAATAAAAATAATAGTTGGTCAGAAAAAGAGATAGCTGAATTTAAAGAGCTTATAATAAAAAAAAGAGATACGCTTATTGAAGAAATACAAAAAGCAAAAGAAAAAGCTGATGAAGTTGTTCAAAATAATTCTACAAATGCAATTTATTCTTCACATATGGCTGATGCAAGTTCAGATCAACAAGAAATGGAAAAAAATTATTATATGATGAATAGAGATTCAAATCATTTACAATATCTTGATAGAGCATTATCTATGATTGAAATTGGAACTTTTGGAATATGTACAAGCTGTGGTGAACTTATAAATAAAGAACGACTTTTAGAAGTTCCACATACTTCAAGTTGCTTCGATTGTAAATCAAAATCTTAAAAAAAATAAAAAAATAATGAAATATTATTATTTAGTATTTTCTACATTCATACTTGATCAACTTTCAAAGAAATTAATTGATATGAATATGGTTCAATATCAAAGTTGGGATATAATTGGATCTTTTTTAAGATTTACTTATGTTAAAAATCCTGGAATTGCTTTTGGAATTTCTGTTGGGAATTATACTTTTTTATTAGTTCTATTATCTATATTTGCAACTTTATTTGTAGCCTACCTTCACTGGACGGAAAGAAAAAATCATCCTCTTGTATCAAATGGCTTAGCTTTAATCTTGGGCGGAGCATTAGGTAACCTTTTTGATAGACTTTCTTTTTTATTCGTTCAGGAATATGAAGGGGTAATTGATTTTATTGATATAGGAACATCCTCATTTAGATGGTATACTTTTAATTTAGCAGATACTGCAGTGACAATAGGTATAACTTTATATATTATACATAGTTTATTTTTAGAAAGTGCTAAACCTAATAATGATAATGACTGAAGATCATATATTCAATGTAAATGAATCAAACATTCGTCTTGATCAATATTTATCAAGAATGCTTCCTGATTATTCAAGGTCTAAGATTCAATCATTTATAAAGTTAGGTCAAGTAAAAATTAATGGAAAGTCTGTAAAGCCTTCACTATTATTAAATGGCTTTGAAACTATAAATTGTTCATTTTCAAATGTTATAAAAAAAGATAATTTATTAAAACAGAAAATGGATTTAGATATTATTTATGAAGATGATTCAATAGCGGTAATAAATAAACCTTCGGGACTAGTAGTTCATCCTGGAAGCGGAAATTATTCTAACACTTTATTAAATGGAATATTATATCATTTTGATAGTCTTTCTAGGACTAACTCATTTAGGCCTGGAATAGTTCATAGGCTTGATAAAGAAACATCAGGAGTTATTATAATAGCTAAAAATGATAAAGTACATGATAATTTAAGTAAACAATTCAGTAAAAGGGTTGTTAAAAAAGAATATCGCGCATTAGTCTGGGGGCTAGTTAATGATGAAGGTAATATAGATAAACCAATTGGTCGACATCCAAAACAGAGAAAACTTTTTACTGTTGTAGAATCTGGAGGAAAAGAATCTATTACAAAATATAAAATATTAAATCATTTTGCCCCTTTCTCTTGGATTAAATTGTATCCAAAAACAGGAAGGACTCATCAATTAAGAGTGCATATGAAGTCCATTGGTCATCCTATTTTTTTTGACAATGCATATGGTGGTGGTTTGAAATATTCTAAGTCTTTCCATATTAAATATATTCCTAAAATAAATAAATTAACTAAAAATTTAAATCGTGTTGCTTTACATGCTTATTCAATTGAAATAAATCATCCTTTAAATAATAAAAAAATAAAATTTACTGCACCAGTTCCTCAAGATTTAGAAAATTCTATTAAAGAAATTGAGTTTGAAGAAAATTAATAATAAAATAGTTTTAAATTTTTTAGACTATGTGAAAAATGTAAAATTATTTTCTGATAATTCTTTAAGATCTTACAGTCATGATTTAAATGATTATATATCATTCTGTTATAAGCGATATAGTGAAATTAATTTTAAGAAATTAGATCATATTGTGATTCAATCATATATGAAATATTTATCAAAACAGGGTTTGAATTCAAGAACTTTAGCCAGAAGATTAGCTACAATAAAATCTTTTTATGGATTTATGTTTTCTAATAATTTCATTAAAACAAATTACTCCAAATTTGTAAAAACTCCTAAGTTAGATAAAAAGTTACCTCACTATCTTTCATTAGAAGAAGCTAAAGAAATATTAACTTTACCAGTTGGTGATAGCGAAAATAGCTTAAGAGATAGATTGATTTTAGAATTATTTTATTCAACTGGAATTAGAATATCTGAACTTATTAAGATTAAATTATTCGATATTAATTTAGACGAAAAGATGATAACTATTATAGGTAAAGGTAATAAGGAACGTATTGCAATAATTGGAAAAGAAGCATTCCAAGCTTTATTAACATATTTGCCTATGATAAGAGACAAAGGATCCAATTATCTTTTTCCACCATTAAGAAAAAGAAATAATAAAACAATATCTTCAAAAACAGTTTATAATATTGTAAAAAAATATTTAAAAATTGTTTCTAATGATAATAAATTAAGTCCCCATTCATTAAGACATGCTTTTGCAACTCATATGCTTAATAATGGAGCAGATTTAATAGCTATTAAAGATTTATTAGGTCATAAAAGTCTTTCTTCAACGCAAATTTATACGCACCTCCAACAAGAAAAATTGAAAAAAATATATAAAAAAGCACATCCACATGCAAAATAGAGGAAGTCATGAGAATTACTAAAGGTACTTATAGTTTAGAAAAGCTTGGTTTGAAAATAAAAAAGAATATAAAAAGAAATCTTCCATTAGAAAAATTAATTGAGGATATATTATTAAACAATGAAGGTAAAATTGGAATGAATGGAGCAGTGATGGTTGATACAGGCTCTTTTACAGGTAGATCTCCTAAAGATAAATATTTTGTTGAAGAGCCGCAATCTTCAAAGAATTTATGGTGGGGTGATGTAAACAAAAAAATATCTGAAAAGATATTTAACGATCTATATAGTGATGTAATAGATTACTATAATAAAAATGAGGATTCTGATACATACATTTTTGATGGATTTGGTGGCGCTGCAACTGATCATCAATTAAGTGTTAGAATTATAGCCAAGAGAGCATGGCAAGCTCATTTTTGTAATAATATGTTTATTAGACCTCAAAGAAAAGATCTTGAAAGTTTTAACCCTGATTTTACAATTATTAATGCAAGTGGTTTTAAAAATACAAATTATAAAAATCAGGGTTTAAATTCTGAAACTTTTATTATTTTTAATTTATCAAAAAAAATAGCAATTATTGGTGGTACTGAATACGGAGGTGAGATGAAAAAAGGAATTTTTTCAGTTCTTAACTATATTCTTCCTTTAAATGGAATTTTATCAATGCATTGTTCTGCTAATGTTGATAATAACAATAAAAACACAGCATTATATTTTGGTTTGAGTGGAACAGGTAAAACGACTCTATCGACTGATCCAAATAGGCCATTGATAGGCGATGATGAACATGGTTGGTCAGATGAAGGGATATTTAATTTTGAGGGGGGATGTTATGCAAAAGTAGCTAATTTAGATAAAGATGCAGAGCCTGATATATTTAATGCAATAAAACATGGTGCCTTGCTTGAAAATGTATCTTTTGATGAAGAAACTAGAAATATTGATTTCACGGATGTTTCCAAAACTGAAAACACTAGGGTATCATATCCAATAAATTATATTAAAAATTCTATTTTTGCTTCAGGAAAACCTAGTGTAGGTCCAAATCCCAAAATTATTATATTCTTAACATGTGATGCATACGGTGTTTTGCCTCCACTTTCAAGACTAAATTCAGATCAAGCAATGTATCATTTTATAAGTGGCTATACTGCTAAGGTTGCTGGAACAGAAAGAGGGATTAATGAACCTGAAGCTACATTTTCACCATGTTTCGGAGGCCCCTTTCTAACTTTACATCCATTAAAATATGCTGAATTACTAAAAGAAAAAATAAAGAAACATAATGCAAACGTATATTTAGTCAATACTGGATGGAGTGGTGGATCTGCTTCTTCTGGTGCAAAAAGAATCAGTATAAATAATACTAGAAAGATGATAACTTCAATTTTAGATGGATCAATTAAAAAATCAAATTTTAAAAAAGAATCAATATTCAATTTATCTATACCATTATCTATTAATGGTATAGATCCAAATATACTTGATCCAAGAAAATCTTGGACAGATAAAGAAGAATATGATGTATATTCAAAAAAATTAGCCAATTTATTTGTAGAAAATTTTAAAATTTATGGAACAGAAGTTGAATATTTAGTAAAATCAGGTCCTAAAATGCATTCAATTGAAATGGTTGTTTAATTAAATACTAAAATCAATTTGATAATATATACCAATTCTATCATATTTAGAGTGAAACGTATTATATCATTTATATAAATATAGGTGCAAATTATGAAAGCTATTATTCCGGTAGCTGGTTATGGGACAAGACTCAAACCACATACTTTAACTTTACAAAAATGCTTATTTCCCGTAGCTGGAAAACCGATTTTAGAACATATATTAGATAGAGTTAAAAAGGCTGGTATTACTGAAATATCTTTAATTATAGGTCATTTAGGCGAACAAGTAATTGAATTCTGTAGTTCTTATCAAAATATATCTTTTAATTTTATTCATCAAAAAGAAAGACTTGGTTTAGGCCATGCAATTTATCAGTCATTAATTCCAAATAGTGACCCTATATTAATACTTTTAGGTGATGGTATATTTGAACTTGATTATAATAAAATTATTTCGTCTGAAATTTCACAAATTGGAGTAAACAGGGTAAAAGATCCAAAGCGTTTTGGTATAGTTGAGACAGATAGTCTAAAAATAATAAAATTCTATGAAAAGCCTATTAATCCTCCTAGCAATTTAGCTATTAGTGGTGTTTATTTAATAAGATCTCAAAAACAACTATATCAAGCTCTTAAATTTATAATTGATAAAAATATTCGTACTAATAATGAATATCAACTAACTGATGCTTTGCAATATATGCTTGAAAATGGTTATAATTTTGAATCTTTTAAAATAGATGAATGTCTTGATTGTGGTATTCCTGAATCCATTTTAAAAACAAATAAATATCTTCTTCAAAAATTAGGTAAAAATGTAATTCATCCAACAGCTAAAATTATAAATTCAAATATTTCAAATAGTACAATTTCTAAAGATTGTTATATTCATGATTCAACTCTTAACAATGTAATTGTAATGCCTGAAAAATCAATAATTAAACAAACTTTAATTAATGAAATAGTTTAGTTTATTTTTTGGGTGTATTTAATTAATGACTAGCCTTAATAAACAGCAGCTCTCCGCAGTAAACCATCCGCTCAAACCACTATTAATTTTAGCCGGTGCTGGTACAGGAAAAACAACTACCATAATAGATAGAATTGCAACCCTTGTAGAATTTCATAGTATTGATCCATCTTCTATTTTAGTTCTTACTTTTACTACAGATGCTGCAAATAGCTTAAAAAATAAACTATCTATTAAAATTGGTTCAATAGCTGAAAGTATTTCAGCTTCTACTTTTCATTCTTTTGCTAATAATATCACCATGGAATGTTATAAAGAGCTTGGATATTCTAAAATCCCTTCATTAGTAAATAATATTGATATTTATCATTTACTTAGAAATAAGTTTAATGATTTAGAAAATATAGAAAGTAGACTAATAAGCTTAAATCCTATAAAATCAATACCATCATTTCAAAAGATATATAATTCTATAAGCGAAAATCTTTTAGATAGCAATAATCTTTTGGAGCTATGTGAGATAGAAAAAAATAATCTTAAAAAAGATGAAGGATATGAAAATAAATTAGAATCATTGTATCAATTATCTGATATTATTAAGAATTATAATCTATTTCAAAAATATAAGAGAGATAGAAATTGGGTTGATTATGCAGATCTTATAACCAATCTTTGGTATATAATTAGTAATAGACCAAAAATATTGTTTAGATTAAGAAAAAAATATAGGCATATAGTTATTGATGAATTTCAAGACAATAATTATTCCTTGAGTATAATTATTGATAAAATAGCTAATACCAATAAAAGTATAACTGTTGTTGGAGATGATGATCAGTGTATTTATGCATTTAGACAAGCAAATATCTTAAATATAAAAGATTTTGAAAAGAAATATCTAAATGAAAATAATAAGCCTGTCAATTTAATTCAAAATTATAGATCAGTTAAACCAATCTTAAATTTAGCAAATTATATTATATCTAAAAATAAAAATAGAATGAATAAAAAAGAACTTTTTAGTAAGTTGCATTCTAAACAAATTCCCAAACTATATATTGGAGATAATAATAGTCAGTTAATGAAGTTAAAAGATGATATTCAATTTTTGATTGATAGTGGAGTGAACCCTAGAGATATTGCAATTTTATTAAGGACTAATTCAAAATGTGAAAAAGTTTCTTTATTTTTAAAAGATTATGGCATAAGTACAAGCTATACTTCATTAAAATTATTTGAACAATCTTCAATAAAAGACATTATTGCATTAATTAATATTTATTTTAAATCTTATAAACAAGAACATTCTATTATAAGAATCTTAAAGAAATATAATGTTAATTTAAATAAATACTTGAAATTATATGAATCTAGTGATAGTGAATTAAATTTTTTAGATTATGTATTAACTATTGATAAAAAAAATCTATCAATAATAAAAGATGTATTAACACCAATTTATGAACTTAAAATAAATGATATAAATAATTTAGTTTGGGAAATAATTAAAATACTTTCTCCTTATAAGTCGATTTCAAATAAACATAGTATAGATTTTTTAGTACTAAAAGAAAGTCTTGATCAATTTATTAGTTTAGTTTCGGATTTTTCAAATAATTATAGTAAGTACAGTTTCAATGAATTTATTAAATATATTAATTTGCAGTTAGAGTTAAATGAATTACAAGTAAATATTGGTGATAAATTTTATAAAAACTCTATTGTAAATGTTATGACTGTTCATGCTTCTAAGGGACTAGAATTTAGCCACGTATTCATTCCTTTTTTATCTTCTGGAAGCTTTCCCTTAGCATATAAATTACATAATATTGTAGAAAGTTTACCCAGTTCTTGGAATAGATGGAATATTGATACTTTAGATAGAAAAGAAGTTCATTATGAAGAGGAAAGAAGGCTTTTGTATGTTGCAATAACTAGAGCTATGCTTACTTTAACATTGTTTACCACTAATAAAAGACAATCGATGTTTATTAAAGATATCGACACAAGTATAATTAAAAAAGAGGAGATTAATATTAAAAAAGTTGAAATAAATAAATTTGATAAGCTTATTGGAATATTTAAATCTAAAATTGCTCTAGAGTTAAGTCTAGACCATTATACTGAAGTTAGTAATTTAATTAATGCAATTAAAAATACTAAACTTTTATCAAATGGTATAGAGCCAAATTGGGCAGATAATCCTTATAAAAATATTGTAGAAAATTCAATTATTGGCATAAAAAATAAAGATAAGAATAAAAAAATATTACTATCAGCAAGTAGAATTTCAGTTTTTGATCAATGTCCCTTAAAGTATAAATTTACATATGTTGATAAAATTCCGCAAAGCCCAAACAAGGGCGGCTCTCAGCTTGGAATTCTTATGCATAAAGTTTTAGAATTATATCATTTAGGTGATTATTCAACATTACCTGATTTAAATATGCTATTAGATATTGAATGGAAAAATTTATCTTATGAATTTAGCAAACAAAATTACCAAGAAAAAAAAGATGCTGAAAGTATGCTCGAAAATTATTGGAATTTTATCCAAGAAAATCCAGCTAACATATTGTCTGTTGAATATAATATTTCATTTGAAACTAATCATGCTATCATTAATGGTAAATGTGATAGAATAGACTTTAATGATAATAATTTTTCTATTTATGATTATAAAACCTCAAAAACTTTTAAAACTTCAGCTTCTTTAAAAAAAGATATTCAATTAGGGATCTATGCATATTTTTTATATAAGATTGGTATTGAAAGAAGGGGTTCTAACATAAAAAGTAATCCCCATAAAGTATCTATGATATATTTAAGAAGAGAAATTCCAGAAGTATCTACCTCATTTACAGAACAGGAACTTGATAATATTAAAGAAAAATTAGATGAAACTGCAAAAAATATAAAACAAAATGAATTTTCACCATGTGTAGGAATGCATTGTGAATGGTGTGATTACAAAGACTTAATTTGCCCAGAATATGGTTAATTAATTGCTTAATATTTTTATTAAATATCTATTTAATAGTATTATTTTTACTTATACTAAAAAGGGTATAACTTTATAATGAAGTCAAAGTATAGTAAAATATTTGAAGAACTTCGAATACTAATAGTTCTTATAATAGTAGCATTCACAATAAAATCTACATTGGTTGAAATTTATGTAGTTCCAACAGGTTCAATGGAGAATACAATTTTGACAGGTGATATGTTAATAGGTAATAAATTTATTTATGGCATGAGAACACCTATTTGGATTGGTATACCTTATACCAGAATAGGATTTGATATTCCTTGGTTTAGATTACCAGCATTTAAAAATATTGGAAATGGTGATGTTACAATATTTGAATTTCCTAGGGATCCCTTCCAAAAATACGTTAAGAGATGTATAGGTATTGCTGGTGATAAAGTTGAAATAAATAATGGAACAATTTTAATAAATAATGATACTTTAATTTTTCCTGAAAATGGAAAATATATCAAAGGATATATATATGATAAGGATAAACCTGAAAAAATATATACATTTTTTGAAGGTAATAGAGATAATATAAATAAATTTATAGTTCCTCATAGAGGGATGGAATTAGATTTGAATAATATTAAAGATTGGCAGACTACAATTACTCTTTTAGTTCAAGATGGGAATGATGTTAGAATAGGAAATAAAAAATTTGTTATGGCTGATCCATATGAAATAGCCCGTACACATGGTTTTTTAAAGTATAAATTAATTAATTTATTTAATTCATCAAAAAAAGCTTTAATGAAAGAACAAAAAAATAGAGCTTTATTTATTTCTAATTTAAATGATGATTATAAAAAGAAAAATTTAATTAATCCCTGGTATATTAATTACGGGAAAGAAAATTTCGAATATTTAAAAAATAATATTTCTATTAATGGTATTTTATTAAATGATATTGAACAATATGTAATGAAAAAAAATTATTATTTTTTTATGGGTGATAATAGAGATTCTAGTTATGATTCCCGATTTTGGGGATTTGTTCCAGAAAATCAAATATTAGGGACTCCATTATTTGCAATAATAAATTTATTTAAATTAAAAATTCGAATGAAAGTAATATCTTAATTAAATTATTATATGTTTGGACTAATTATATTTGCTTTTAAGATTGTATTTTCAGTTATTATAGGTGCATTAATCTCTTATTCACCTAAAAGTAAATTATTTAAAGATGAAATTTTTAAATCTTCACTTTTATGTTTATTTGGATCCTCAATAACAGGAACATTAGTTCAATATAATAATAATTTATCATTAGGAATAGTTGTCTTAGGAATATTGATTACCATAGTTTCATTAACTCAAAATGAGAAGTTTACTAAGAGAATAATCTGGATATTTTGCGGACTAATTGGCGCTATAATAGGTCTAGGCTTTATTTTTAGAGCTTTACTTCTTCTAACGCTTCTTTATTATATTATATGGCATAAAAAAAATATATTTGAATATCTTGAAGTTAATACTGAACAAATTGAAGATGAGTCGCTCAAAAATGTTTCTAATTAATGTAAATAATAGATTAAGTTTAGGTGTAAGTATTTTAATGAAAATATTAAAAAAAACTAATATTGGTGGTTTATATTGAGTATAGACTTAGATAGCACAGAAGGTCGTAAAGAATATCTTGCAAATAAATTAGATGATTTACTTGAAGGAATAAATGATTCTTACGGTACTTTATTAATGGAAGAACTATTGAATCGTTTGGAGCTAACTGTTAAAGATTTTAATGAAGAAATGAAAGTTTTATGCGAACAGCTTGTTGTTAAAGAAAAAGAACGTCAGCAATTTCTTGAAATGCTTAAAACGACAGATAATATGATGCCTGAGCAATCGATTGAAAATAAAAAAAATCAAGATGAAAATAAAAATCTAAATAAATCTCAGACAGTTATTCATCAAACTTCAGTTGTCGATAAAGTTGAAGAAGATATTCCTGAATGGGAAAAAAAATTAGCAAAATTAGAAAAAGGTAGGTAGTTAAAGATGCAAAAAGCAATATGGTTTATTACATTTTTTATTATTTTAGCAATTGGTTATTATTGGGTTGTTGTAGATGATTCTAGAATCCAAAAAATGACTGAATTAGCTGATAGTGATACTGAGCTATCAGGTGATGTAAATTCTACAATTGAAGTGTATGATCGTCTTGAAAAAAAATGGATTGGTACTAGCAAGCACGTTCAAACTCTTCAAAAAGAAACTTATGCTCATTACAAAGTTTATTATGATCAAATGGATTCTATCGATATAGTATTTGAAGAAATTAAGTTTACCATTGAACAATTAGAAGAGACCTTAACTAGAAAAATTGATAGAGTAAAAGATGATGTTCGTAATTTAGATGAAAGCTTTGAAAGCTTTAAAAGATCTACTAATAGAACAATAAGAGAAGTTAAGCAAAATATATCAACAATTCAAGATGATGTAAAGAAGTTAAATGATAAAGTTTTTCCTCCAACTGATGAAGAAAAAGATAAAAAAAAATAAAATAAAATAAAATATTTAATAAAAAGGGGAATTTTATTTCCCTTTTTTAGTTTATTATAAATGATTAGCATTAATGAAATTATTGGAGATATTATTTTTATATCTTTCTCAAATTTTGAAAGATATAAAAATATTGGTATAGATAGTAGTGAAGGTCATTTCTTATTAAATGGTTATGATCAATTAGGTTTATGGCTTGAGCATCCAGGCCTTAAAATGACTGATGCTAATAAAAGCACTAATAAAACAAAAATCAAAGCTAATTTCCTTGTAACTTGGGATAATATAAATACTATTATGCATTATCCTGATCGTGAAGGATTTGATTTTCCAAGTGAATTTACTCGAAATAGTATTGGATTTACATTTGAAGATGTAGAGAAGGAGATAATTTAAATGCTTTATGGTAAAGTTAAAATTTGGAATCAATCTTCTGGCTGGGGCTTTATCGAATGTGAAGATGGATATGATTATTTTGTAAATATTGCAAATGTAAGAACAGGTCAGAAATTGAAGCCTAATGTTAGGGTGAAATTTGATTCAACAGAAGGCCAGAAAGGTCCTGAGGCTGAAAATGTTACTATATATTAAATAAATATTTATAAATTATTTTGACTAGAGATAGAGCTCATATTAATTTAGTTGATAATCCTGATTTTTGGGATCAAAAATATTTAAATAATGAAGCACGATGGGACTTGGGATCTCCTACTCCTATTTTTAAACATTGGGTTAAAAGCTTAAATTCTAAAAAATCAATATGCGTTCTTGGAGCTGGAAATGGATGGGATGCGCTTTACTTTGCAAAACTAGGTCACAATGTAACAGCCGTTGATTTTTCAAAAGAAGCAGTAAAAAATATGAAAAAAAAATCTTTAAAAAGTAATATTTCAATTAATATTATTTTAGAAAATATTTTTAATTTAAATAAATTATTTTTGAATTCTTTTGATTTTGTTATTGAATACACTTGTTTTTGTGCTATAAATCCTAATAGAAGAATAGAATATGTTGATTTAACTAATCAAATATTAAAACCAAATGGAAAATTAATTGCTTTATTATTTCCTATAGTAAATATAAATATTGAACCAGGGCCGCCATTTTATGTTGATTTAGATAAAACTGAGAAATTGTTTAGTAAACATTTCAAGATTTTAAAAAAAGAAATTCCCAAAAATTCTATATCACAAAGATATGATAATGAAATATTTATTATTATGAAAAAAAATGAAAACTATAATAAAAATTAATAATATTAAAATTTATGGCTATCATGGATTATCAAATGCAGAAAAAAAACTAGGTCAAAAATTTGAAACTGATGTAGAATTGCATTTTAATAGTAATTCTGATACTAATGATGAAATTGAATCTACGATTGATTACACTTCAGTTTGTAATGAAATAGTCAACCAATTCTTATTGAAAAGTCATAATTTGATTGAACATTTAGCTAGTCAAATTATTAACAAATTGTTTGAAAAATTTGATTTACTTTATTGTAAAATAAAAATAAGAAAACCTAATGCACCAATTGAACTAGTTTTTGATTCTATTGAAGTTGAAATTGAAAAATATGTCACAAGATAATAGAACCTTTCTATCATTAGGGTCAAATTTAAATGACAGGTTGTTTAATTTAAAAAATGGAATTGAAATGTTGAATGATCATCCTCATATTTGGGTTCTTAAAACATCATATTTTTATAAATCTGAACCAATGTACAATAAAAACCAGAGAAGTTTTTTTAATGCTGTTGTTGAAATTGATACCAATCTAGTTCCTCAAGACTTATTATATGAAGTAAAAAATATTGAAAAATTAAATGGCAGGACTAAAGTCAAAGGTGAAAATATGCCAAGAACGTTAGATATAGATATTATTGCAATTGGAGATTTATGTATAAATAACAAATCTCTTAATATTCCACATGATAAAATAGCAGAAAGAAAATTTGTACTAAAGCCATGGACTGATATAGCTGAAGCGTTCAAAGTAATAACTTATAATTTAACAGTTGGACAGCTTTTAAAAATCACATCAGACCTCTCTGAATTAACACTAATATTAGATAAAGAAGGGCAATTATGAATAATCCATATCATATTGCTATTGAGGGTTCCATTGGTGTTGGAAAAACTAGTTTATCTAAATTATTAGGTGAAAGATTAGATGGAAAGTTAATTCTAGAAGAGTTTGAAGAAAACCCTTTTTTAGTAGATTTTTATAAAGATTCAACTAGATTTGCTTTTCAAACACAGCTATTTTTTTTATTATCTAGATATAAGCAACAGCAACAATTACAGCAAATAGATCTATTTACTAAGACATTAATTTCTGATTACATGTTTATTAAAGATAGATTATTTGCAGCTTTAAATTTAAATGATAGAGAAATGAGCTTATATAATTCAGTAGCTCGTATATTAGAAAAAAATGTAGCTAATCCTGATATGGTGATTTTTCTTCAGTCTGATACAGATAGATTGATGGATAATATTAAACAAAGAGGTCGTAAATATGAAGAACTAATTGACTGGAATTATATTGATGCATTAAATCAAATGTATAATGAATATTTTTTCCGATATGATAAAAGTCCTTTGTTAATTATAAACACAAATAATATTGATTTTGTAAAAAATAAAGAAGATTTAGAATCCATTATTAACTTTATTAGAACTCCAAGTGAAGGGACCAGATATTTTAACCCTCTAAAAAGTTTATAAATAGTTTGAAATTAATTATTTTAATATCATTTTTTATTTGGCTATTAAAAAAAATAATTAATAAAACTGTATCGTCTGGTACTAATAAAGATAATATAAATCATTCAAGAAAGAAAATGGAAATAATTGAAGCTGATTATGAAGAAGTAGATGAAAGCAATTAGAATTCATGAACATGGCTCGATAAATGTATTAAAGTATGAAGATACGGATGAGCCAAAATGCGGTTTAAATCAAGTTAAAGTTAAAATTTATGCATCATCAATTAATCATCTTGATTTATGGATAAGAAAAGGCCTTCCTAATCTTAGAATATCATTTCCAATGATATTGGGTTCAGATGGTGCTGGTAAAATAGTTGAAATAGGAAAGAATATTAATAATTTTAAAGTTGGTGATGACGTTGTAATACAACCAGGTGTTTTTTGTAAAAATTGTATTAATTGTCAGCAAGATGATGAAAATTATTGTTCAACCTATGGTATTCTTGGTGAAAATTATGATGGTGTTCAGTCTGAATATGCTGTTCTTGATATATCAAATATTTATCCCATGCCTTCTATTTTAACTTACAATGAAGCAGCTTCTATGCCTCTAGTTTTTATGACAGCATATCAAATGCTTGTAAAAAGAGCAATGTTAAAAAAAAATGAAACTGTATTAATATATGGTGGTAGCTCAGGTATTGGATCAGCTGCTATTCAAATATGTAAAAATATAGGTGCTAAAATTATTAGCACAGCAGGTAATAGTAATAAAATGCAATTTTGTTTGGATTCAGGTTCGAATTATGTAGTAGACCACAAATCAAAATATATGTATGAAAAAATTAAAAATATTACTAATAATGCTGGAGTAGATGTAGTTTTCGAACATATAGGTTTTAAAACCTGGGAATCTTCACTATATATATTATCAAAAGGTGGTAGAATTGTAACCTGTGGTGCAACAACAGGAAATAAAGTGAAAATTGATCTTGCACACCTATTCATAAAGCAGCAGTCAATATTAGGATCTACAATGTCAAATCTCTTATCTTTTAAAGAAGTATTTGAAAAAATAAATTTAGGAGTATACAGACCAAATATTGGTAAAGTTTTTAATTTTAACGAGGTTAGAGATGCGCATAAATATATGAATGATAGAATGCAAATTGGCAAAATTGTATTATCATTTAATTAATTAAGGCGATAGACTAAAAAATTAAATATTTTAATATTTATAATTAATAATTCAATAGTAATATTAAAATTAGTATTTTTAATAAAAATGAAAGATATAACAAAGTTAGATTTAAAAAATAAGCGTGTTTTAATACGAGTTGATTTTAATGTACCATTAAAAAGTGGTTCAATTTTAGACGATTTTCGTATAAGAGAGAGTTTAAAAACTATAAAATATTGTTTGTCTCGTGAAGCATCAATAGTTCTTATTTCTCACTTAGGTAGGCCTAAAGGGAATTTTCAGCAAAGTCTTAGTTTAGATCCAATTTCTTTTTTTCTAGAAGACCTTTTAGATTTAGATATAATGTTTTCAAATGATTGTATATCTCAAGATGCAATTAATCTGAGTTCTCAAATGATTCCAGGTGAAATTCATCTTTTAGAAAATTTACGTTTTTATAATGAAGAAACGGAGAATAATTTAGAATTTGCTAAGCAGTTATCACTTCATGGGGATGTTTTTATAAATGATGCCTTTGCAACTTGTCATAGGTCTCATGCTTCAAATGTTGGTATATCAAAGTTTTTTAAAAATAAGTCTTTAGGTTTTTTAATTAAAAAAGAATTAGAGTATTTAGATTCTGCGATTAAAAAATCATCTTTACCAAGTATTTTAATTTTAGGTGGATCTAAAGTTATTGATAAAATTGATTTTATTAAAAAAATGATCGATAAAAATGATCATATTTTAATTGGTGGCAAAATGGCATTTGCTTTTTTAAAAGCTCAAAATCAAAATATTGGAGCAAATGTTTTTGATGATGCAAATATAAATACAGCAAAACAAATTTTAGATTATGCAGAAATAAATAATGTTGAAATTACTTTACCATTAGATTTTGTTTGCTCAAGGAGTTTATCAGGTGATACAACATGGCGAATTTGCACAATTAGCGATATGAAAGAAGATGAATTCGGCTATGATATTGGACCTGAAACAACTATGGATTTTCAAATGCATATATCTAAAGCCAAAACAATTATATGGAATGGCCCACTTGGTGTATCAGAGATTCCAGCTTTTTCTACAGGCACTCAAGCTGTAGCTGCAGCAGTTATTGATCAAACTAAAATGGGAGCTTTATCTTTAGTAGGAGGCGGAGACACTGCTTCAGCTTTAAAGTCTTATGGCCTTATTGGTGGGTTTAGTCATATATCAACAGGAGGAGGTGCGTTCTTACATCTTTTAACTGATAAAATTTTACCTGCTATTAAATCAATAAATGAATAATAAAATTAAATATTGTGTAGCTAATTGGAAAATGAATTTCGATTCTACGCAATCACGAGAATATTTATCTTTAATAAACAAAAAGAAATTTCAAAATCAAAACGTTAAAGTAATTATAGCATCGTCATTCATAGATATTGCTGTTAATTCTAAATACTTATCTAATGATATTGATTTTGCGGCTCAAAATATTTTTTATGAAGATCATGGCGCATTTACTGGTGAAGTATCATGTAGTATGATTAAGAGCTTCGATTGTAAATGGATTCTTATAGGTCATTCAGAAAGAAGGATTATTTTTCATGAAAGTAATGAGATAATTAATAAAAAATTACAAAAAGTTACTAATGAAAATTTAAATCCCATTCTTTGTATAGGCGAAACTGAATCAGAACGTGAAAGTTCTAAAACAGAAGAAGTTTTAAAAAGTCAATTATTAACGGCTATTCAAGGAATATCAAATGATCAAATCGATAATATTAAGCTAGCTTATGAGCCAGTTTGGGCGATTGGTACTGGAAATACAGCAGATGTGAATACAATTGATAAAGTGCATGAAATGATTAGAAATATTTTATTAAAAAATGGATACAATGGTAAAAATATTCCTATTTTATATGGTGGTAGCGTTAATCAAAATAATGCTAAAGAAATTGCTTCAATTAAAAATGTAGATGGTTTTTTAATTGGTGGAGCATCTTTAGATATAGAAAAATTTTATTCAATTTATAATAATCTTTAAGGAGAAAATATGTTATATAATATCGCAATATTTATTTTTGTTATAGTCTGTATTATGTTAATGGGAATAATTTTGATGCAATCAAGCAAAACTGGAGGTATGGGTTCTGCAATGGGAGGTCAGGCTATGAATACTGCTTTTGGTGGGCAGGGTGCTGATAAATTATTAATGAAAATTACGAGTTTTTTAGCTGTAAGCTTTATGGTCTTAGCAATTGTAATTGGAATGATGGAAAATCCAAATTCACGTATTGATTTTAGTAACAAATCTACATTAAGTAGAAATACTGGATCTAATCAAAATACTGAAAATATTCAACCTGATTTACAAGAATTGAAATCAATAGAGCCAAAAACATTAGATTTAAAGAATGATGTTAAAGCTGAAGAAAGTAATTAATTTAACAGCTGAAGTGGTGGAATTGGTAGACACGCAAGCTTGAGGGGTTTGTAGGGGAAACCCTGTGTGGGTTCAAGTCCCACCTTCAGCACAATTAATAAACAAATATGAATAAAATAATAATATTTTTTTTAATTTCTTTTTTATTTTCTTTAAATGTTGATTCTCATTTAGAAAGTATTAAAAGTGCTCTTGATGATAATAATTATGAACAAGCATTTAATAAATTTAATTTAGCTATTAAAGAATTTGATGCAAATTCAAAATTATACTTTATTGGCGGAGATATAGCTATTAAACTTGATAAGCTAGATGAAGCAAATAAATATTTTATAAAAGCAATTGAATTAGACAATAAAAATAATGAGTATAGAAAGGCCCAAGAAAATTTACTTCAATTAAAAAATGATATTACAAATGCTCGTAAAACATTTGATAGTGGAAGATTAGAAGAAGCGATAAAAGAATATTTACAACTATCACTTAATTACCCCAATAGTGCAATTATATTTTACAATCTTGGTAGAATATATAAAATTAATCAAAATTTTGATGATGCTGTAAAAAATTATAATATTGCAGTACGTATAAATCCATTTGAAAATAAATATAATATGGCAATTAAAGCAATTGCACAACAAATTGCAAAAGAAGGTGACATTGAGTATAGAAGGCAAGAATTTGATGTCGCGATTAAAAACTATAATCAATCGATATCTTATTATCCAGAATATACAGTTGCCTACTTTAAGTTAGCTCGAACATATTTTAAAATAAAAGATTTTGATAATGCTAAAGAAATTCTAGTTAAAAATCTTTCTGTCGATCCCAACCAGGAGCAATCTGAAAAAATGTTAGGAGATATCTTTTTAAGATATGGTGAAATTGATAGCGCATTAATTCATTATAATAATGCAATAAAAATTAATCCTAATTATTCTAAAGCTTATTATTCATTAGGTACTTCATTATTCAAAATTAATGATCATATTTCATCAATAAATGCTTTAAATAAAGCTATAGACCTAGATGCCAATTATGCAAAAGCATATAATGCGATAGGTACAGTATATCAAGCTCAAAATAAACTTGAATTAGCAATAAATAATTTTAATTCATGTATTGAATTAAACAATAAATCATATGATTCATATTATAGACTTTCATCTGTTTATAATCAGCTAGAAAAGTTTGATTTGGCAAAGAACGCATCAAAAAAATGTCTCAATATTAAACGTAATTATGCTCCAGCATATTTTGAATTAGGCGTTTCAGAAAAAGCATTAGGAAATAAAATTGCAGCATTGTCTGCATTTGAAAAAGCAAAGAAAGATAAAAATTGGAGAAAACTTGCACAATATGAAATTGATATGTTAAATAAAGGTTTTTGATATATAGTCGTATCCAAACCAATTAATATATAATATTTATAATCCGTTATGATTAAAGCTGTAATTTTTGATTTAGATAATACTCTTCTAGATTTCATGAAAATGAAATCACAAGCCATCATTTCAGGTATTGGAGGAATGATAGAAGCAGGTTTTCAAATTGATAAAGATTATGCTTACAAGGAGATCTTTAATATATATGAAGATAAAGGGTGGGAGTATCAAGAAGTTTTTGACGATTTTATATTATCAGAAACAGGTAAATTAGATTATAAGATTCTTGCTTCAGGAATTGTTGCTTATCGTAAAGCTAAAGAAGCTTCTTTAATACTATATCCTAATGTTAATAGCACTCTTATTGCATTATCTAAACTAGGTCTGAAATTGGGCGTTGTAAGTGATGCACCAAGCAGAGAAGCATGGATGAGAATATGTTCAGTAAATCTACATCATATTTTTGATGCTGTTGTAACTTTTCAGGATACTGGGAAGCGCAAACCTTCACCTGAACCATTTAGAAAAATATCATTATTACTAGAAGTTTCTCCTGAGGAATCAATCATGATAGGTGATTGGCCTGAAAGAGATGTAATAGGTGCAAAAAAACTTGGAATGAGAACTGCCTTTGCAAAATATGGAGATGTGTTTTCTACTAATTTTTCGGGTGCTGATTATGATATAATGAATGTCAAAGAAGTTCTTGATATTGTCAAAAAAGAAAATAAATAATGTTTTTTATTGGAACTGATATAGTCTCCTTAAATAAAATAAAAACCATGATTAATGATAAAGGTAAACATTTTTTAAATAAAATATTTACTTCTTCTGAGCAATTATATTGTAATTCAAAAAAAGAACCTTTCATTCATTATGGTGGAAAATTTGCAGCAAAAGAATCAATTAAAAAAGCTCTATTAAGTTCTAATAAGATTGAACGAATATCTCTAAAATCAATTAATATAATAAATAACAATAAAGGCGCACCAACAGTTGAATTAATTAACTCTAAATTGTTTTATAAAGACTTGAAAATTTCTATATCACATACTAATGAATTTGCTATTGCTATGGCATTAATAAATTTTCAGTGAAATCAGTTTATTTAAAATCAAATATTTATCTTGTCGACAAAAAATCTTTTGAGTGTAACCCTTTAAATTATAAAAATATTATGAATAAAGCTGGAAAGTTAATAGCTCAATTTATAATAGAAAATATAAAAAATATTTTCAATCAAAAAATTATTGTACTTGCTGGTCCTGGAAATAATGGAGGTGATGCAATGATTGCACATTATTATTTATTAAAGTATAATATAAATTCTTCCTTAATCCTATTTGATAAAAGTCAAACTAGTAATTGGTTTTTCAAAAAATACGTAAAAGACTTATCATCATTTAAATATTATAGAGAAATTGATAAGTTTAATTCAAACAATTATTATTTAGATGCCATATTTGGTATTGGTTTAAATAAAAAATTAAATAAAAAATACCT
>MDTB01242024.1_pt1 | contig 34094 bp, 31 predicted proteins | sample 811161 | NCBI WGS metagenome assembly MDTB01 (sample SAMN05326650, study PRJNA326480) | marine metagenome | isolation source: seawater | place: Mediterranean Sea | collected 2009 | reverse complement strand
TTCCATTTATGGGACTTCAATTGTATTTAAAATTTTATCAATTATATCTTCTGAAGTAATATTTTCTGCTTCAGCTTCATAAGTCAACCCAATTCTATGTCTTAATACATCATGACATACACTTCTTACATCTTCCGGGGTCACATACCCTCTTCTTTTAATAAAAGCATGTACTCTAGCAGCTTTAGCTAAATTAATACTACCTCTAGGTGAAGCACCAAAATTAATTAGATTTTTAATCTCTTTTAAATTATAATCCTGGGGGGATCTAGTGGCAAAAACTATATCAATAATATAATTTTCAATCTTTTGATCCATATATATATCATTAATTAAAGTTCTTGCACTTAATATCTTTTTAACAGAAACGACAGGTTTAATTTTGTGTTGAGTATTATTGATGTTATTTCTAAGGATGATTTTCTCATCTTCCTTGTTAGGGTAATTTATAATCGTTTTCAACATAAATCTATCTGTCTGAGCTTCAGGTAAAGGATATGTTCCCTCTTGCTCAACAGGATTCTGTGTTGCTAAAACCAAAAATGGTTCATCTAAAAAGTATGTTTGATCACCTATAGTTACTTGTTTTTCCTGCATAGCTTCTAGTAGAGCACTTTGTACTTTTGCAGGTGCTCTATTAATTTCGTCAGCTAAAATAAAATTTGAAAAAATTGGTCCTTTTTTAATACTAAAATCCCCGTCTTTAATATTATAAACTAATGTTCCTATAACATCAGATGGTAACAAATCAGGAGTAAACTGAATTCTATTAAAATCTCCTTTTATTGCTTGTGACAAAGTTTTGATTGCTAAAGTCTTAGCTAATCCAGGCACACCTTCTAATAAAACATGACCTGAACCTAAAAGACCTATTAATAAACGTTCTATCATTGGCTGCTGACCCACTATAACCTTGTTTATTTCTGAGAACAGATCATCCACAAATGCACTTTCTTGTGAAATCTTTTGATCAATTATTTCTATATCTTTTTGTATCATTTCTATTTAATTATTTATTAAAATTTAAATCAGTTCAAAACTATTAAATAATGTTTTTCCTAACAATAATAACAACAAAAAATATTCATTATTATTATAATAAGAGGTGTAATTTTTTTGCATTATCTAGATCCATTTTAACCAATGGTAATCGAACTTGACTAGAATTACAAATATTCTTAAAAAATAAAGCTTCTTTAATACCTGCAGGATTACCATCAATATAGAATAAATCAACACTTTTTAATAGCTCATAATGTTTATTTTTAGCAGTATTGTATTTTGATTGAAGACAAGAGTTTACCATTGTAGTAAAAAGCTTTGGAAATGCCATAGCCTGAACAGATATCACACCAACACCTCCTAATGACATAATTGGATAAGTCATTTTATCATCTCCTGAAATAATCATGAAATCATCTGGGCATCTTGACACTAATTCCATACAATTATTAATATCCCCTGATGCCTCTTTGATCCCAATTATATTTTTATGTTTTAGAGCTAGTTTTTCTACGGTGTCAGGCTCTATATTAATTGCTGTTCTACTAGGAACATTATAAATGATAATGTCAACTGGCGAATTTTTAGCAATAATATCATAATGATTAAATATACCTGTTTGATTAGGTTTATTGTAATAAGGTGAAACAGACAAAATAGCCTCAACCCCATCAAAATTCATATTATGAATTCTATTGACTAATTGAGTAGTATTATTACTTCCTAAACCAAATACAAGAGGCAATCTATTATTAACAATTTTTTTTACAAAACTTAATATTTCATTTTGCTCATCATAGTTTAATGTAGCAGATTCAGCAGTAGTTCCCATAACCACCAAATAATTAATTTCTTTTTCTATTAAATGCTCGATTAATCTCTCTAATGATTGATAGTCGATTGTATAGTCTTCTTTAAAAGGTGTAATTAAAGCAACACCAGTTCCTAATAGTTTATTGTTTCTCATTATTTTTATTTATTAATTCTAGATAATAAGTTAATTGTTCAATCATATAATTGATAGATTTAATTTTTAATTTAAATGATAAATCATATTTCAAAAACTCATGTTTTCTGAAGACACCTATTTTAAATTTGGCATTACTTTTAAATGATAAATACTTTGTAGCAAAACTATTATCTAAAGACAAATTGATTAAAATATCATATGGCTTGATTAAAAAATCATTTGTTTTTTTGATTTTGGAACACCAAATAAACTAACATCTTTTAAATTAAAATAATTAATATGCAAAGTAGACAAGTGATGTGAACCCATCTTATTATCCTTAACAAAACCTAATATCTCTACATCAATATTCTTCTTAAGAAAATAATTTAATAATAATTTTATTTGACTAACTGCATCTACAGATTTAGCATCGAATAATATTCCAATTCTTTTTGCTTTAGACAAAGTAACCAAATCCGCTTGCCTGGCATTAGTACTTATGTCCTTAGACAAGATATAATTAGCCATTTTTAATTTTATACTAGATAACATATATAACTATTTTATCATTTTTAATAACTCAGATTCTGAAATCATAGTAATATTTAAATCAATTGCTTTTTCATACTTTTTAGGACCAAAATTTTCGCCAGTGACTAAAAAGTTAGTGTTTTTTGACAATGAACTTGAGATAAAACCACCATTTTTTTCAATAAGCAGTTTTAAATTTTTCCTTGATAACTGGAAGGTTCCAGTTATTACGAAATTGAGGTTCAATAATAAATTAGATTCATTTTGGGTTTCTAAAATTTTAAATTTAAGACCATAACTAATTAATTCGTCAATCATTATTCTGTTTTTATAAGATTGAAAAAACAAAATTAAACTATCAGCAATTTTTTCACCAATTTCATCAATTTCTAATAATTTTTCTTTTTTAGCTAGCAACAAATTATGAATAGTTTTAAATGAGTTGACAAGTTTTTTAGAAACTGTTTTCCCAACATGTCTAATTCCAAGACCAAAGAGTACTTTCTCAAATGATTCTAATTTCGATTTTTCAATCGAATCAATTATGTTTTGAGCTTTTTTAAAAGAATTTGACTCAACACCAAAGCCCTTTAAATTAGAAAAATCATCCAATTTTAATTTATATAGATCTTGAATACAATTTATTATTTTCTCATTAAATAAAAGCTCAATTGTTTTTGTTCCTAGAGAAGATATATTCATAGCATCTCTAGAAATAAAATGTTCGATTTGATTTATTTTTTGCGGCATGCAATTATCAGAATTAAAACAATAATGATTTGCTTCATTTATTGGTTTTACTAATTTACTATTACATGATGGACAATGTGAAATAAATTCAATTGACTGACACAATAAATCTCTTTTACTTTTGTCTACAGCAACAACTTTTGGTATAACATCACCACCTTTTTCTATAATAACTCTATCACCAATCTTTAAGTCTAAATTATTTATAAAAGACTCATTATGTAAACTTGCTCTTTTAATAATACTTCCAGCAACAGCAACTGGTTTAAAATAAGCAACTGGAGTTATAGAGCCAGTTCTTCCGATTTGGAATTTTACGTCTTCTAAGATGGTATAGGCTTGATAAGCTTTAAACTTAAAAGATATTGCCCACCTGGGAGATTTTGCTGTATGACCTAAAATCTTTTGATCATTTAAATTATTTACTTTAATAACAATACCGTCTATTTCAAAAGGTAAAGAATTTCTAACTAATTCGGTTTGATGTACAAAATTTAGTACTTCAGAAATATTATTTGCTAAAATAAATTTTTCAGGAATTTGAAAACCCCAATTTTTAGATGCTCTTAAATTTTCTATATGACTAATAAATGGTAATTTTTCTGCATGAATAGAATAAAAAATACACGTTAAATTTCTTTTTGCGACCTTAGAACTGTCTAGTAACTTTAAGCTTCCGGAAGCAAAATTTCGCGGATTAGAAAATGGATCAAGTTTTTTAATATCTGAATTATACTTTTTTTCAACTTTAATTCGACCATCTTGACTTATTGGAGATTGAATTTCATTATTGAATAATTTTGTTAGTTTCTCTTTTTGTCTCAATCTGTTTAAATTAATTGCTTCAAATTGTTTCTTTTTAATAAAAATTTCACCTCTCATTTCTAGTAATTCAGGAAACTCCCCAAATAACTTCAATGGAATTGATTTTATAGTTTTAATATTTTCTGTCACATCATCACCAAAAACACCATCTCCTCTTGTGATGGCTTGAAATAATTTACCATTTTTATAAATTACTGAGATTGCTACGCCATCATATTTTAATTCACAACTATATTTTAGATTGTCCTTGGATAATAATTTTTTATTCTTTTGATCAAATTTATTTAAATCAGAATTTGTATATGTGTTATCTAAAGATAGCATTGGAAATGAATGCTTGACAGATTTAAAAGTTGAAACTGTATTACCTCCAACTCTTTTAGTTGGAGATAATGGGTCACTAAAATTAGGATATCTATTTTCTAAAGTTGCTAACTCTGACATAAGTCTATCAAATTCAATATCTGATATCCTCGGTTTATCTAGAATATAGTATAGATAATTATGATGATTTAGCTCATTTCTTAGATATTCTATTCTTTCTTTTATAGACATGTCTAATTTATTATTTTAAGATACAATTATAAATCTTTTTTTACCAAAAAAATCTTTACGAGTTTCAATATTTTTATAATTGAATTCTCTAAATAAGGAAATCAAACATTTATGTAAAATAGGATTTATTTCAAAGAACATTATTCCAGAATCTTTTATTTTTTTTTTAGCAAATTGACATATAGCTTTATAAAAAATCAAAGGATTATCTTCAGGTACAAAAATAGCAGATTTAGGTTCAGCATGAATATTTGAAGATGGTAAAACCTCAGATTTTAAAACATATGGGGGATTACTTACAATAAAATCAAAATTTGGTAACAAATCAAAGTCATCACAATTCAATATGTCTAATAATCGGAAATTAATGCTAACATTATGTTTATTGGCATTAATTTTTGCTCTTCGTATCGCATTTTGAGAAAAATCAACGCTATATAATACTGTATCTAGATTTTTCTTTAATAGAATAGGAATACATCCTGAGCCTGTTCCTATATCGATGCCAATAAGATTTTTACTTGTTAATTTAGATATTACAATATCAACTAGCTCTTCTGTTTCAACCCTTGGGATTAAAACATGAGAATCAACTGAAATTTTTAAATCTTTAAAATATGAGTATCCAAAAAAATATTGAATTGGTCTATTTTTTAATAAATGAGAGATTAACTTTTCTATTTTCAACTCATCTCTTTTTTTTACATAATTAATTTGATTAATAATAAAATCGATTTGTGAAATTCCTAAAATTTCATTTAATACCCAGTTGTCCCATATTGATTTAATTTCGCTTATAGACATTATGTCACTCAAGGATTTTATAAAATTTGATTTAACTAAGTGAATATTAGACATTATTATTGAGATAAAAAATTTATTTTTGAAATGTGAAAATACATGAAAAATTTATGAAAAAATGCTTAATACTAGCAAAACTAGGTTTAGGCAAAACCAAATCAAATCCCTTAGTTGGATGTGTAATTGTAAATAATGGTATAATAGTATCCGAAGGTTTTCATGAAAAGTATGGTGGTCCTCATGCAGAAGTTAATGCAATTAATAATGTTAAAGACAAGCAAATTTTATCTCAATGCACATTATATGTTAATTTAGAACCATGTTCTCACTATGGAAAAACACCACCATGTGTTAATTTAATTAAAAAACATAAAATTCAACATGTTGTCATAGGAACTATCGATCCTTTTAAGCATGTAAATGGAGAGGGTATAAAAAAATTACTTTCATCTTCAAAAGTGACAATAAATATTCTCAAAAAAGAATGTATAAAGATTAACTTAAAATATTTTACTAACCTATTATTTAAAAGACCTTATATAATTTTAAAATGGGCTGAGTCAAATGACAAATTCATTAATAACACAACAAAAGGAATTAAAAAAATAAGTTCAAAAACAAGTACTATTTTATGTCACAAATTACGTAGTCAGGTTGATGGTATTATGGTGGGGACAAATACAGTTATTTGTGACAACCCTCAATTAACCACTAGAATGGTTAAAGGAGAAAATCCCACAAGAATAACAATCGATATAAAAAACCGATTTAATGCTCAGAACTATAACATACTAAATGATGCTGCAAAAACAATTGTATTTCATACTGGAAAAACTAAGACAATAAAAAAAACTCATTATATAAACGTAAAAGAATTATATAATAAATATAATAACCAAGAAGTTTTAAAACCGATTATGGAAATACTAAAAAATAATGGTTACAATTCAATTTTAATTGAGGGAGGAAGGCAATTATTGCAAAATTTTATTAATGCTAATTTATGGGATGAAATTATAATATTTAAAAACACTCAAATGATAATCAAAGAAGGAATTAAAGCCCCAACAATTAAAATGGAAAATTATTATCAGGAAAAAATTGAATACGATGTGTTAAAAAAAATGAATAATGAAAAAAAGATTAAACTAATAGAACAATCATTCTAATGATGGCCTTTAATTTAATACTAAAAAAACTTAAAAACAATAGCTAAAAAATTTTTTTTTAAACTTTTTTCTTCACACATTTACGACATGTTTTTGATGATTGTGCAAAAGCGCATTATAAGCCCTAGTAGCCAACAGTTTTTTAAAAATAAAAATAGTTAATTTAGAATGGAACTAACCCCTGTGCAAGTCTGGAATAATTGTCTAGATTTTATAAAAGATAATATCAATACACAAAGCTACAAAACGTGGTTTCAGCCTATTCGTCCAATTAAATTAAAACATTCTATTCTAACTGTTGAAGTTCCAAGTAAATTTTTTTATGAATGGCTAGAAGAAAATTATATTGATCTTATTAAAGCTGCTATAAAAAAAGAATTAGGAAAAAATGGTAAATTGATTTATAATGTCATAGTTAAAAACAATGATAAAAATCCATATTCTGTTTCAATTCCAAGTGTAAATAAAAAAATCAACACTAATCCTTCTCAAACTATTCCAGTTGGTGCATTAGATAAAAAATTTAAAAATCCTTTTATTATTCCAGGATTAAAAAAAGTTCAAATTAACTCTCAATTAAATATTAATTATTCATTTGAGAATTTTATTGAAGGATCATGTAATAGACTTGCGAGATCTGCAGGTTTTGCTGTATCACAAAAACCTGCAGGAACATCATTTAATCCATTATTAATTTATGGAGGCGTTGGATTAGGAAAAACCCATTTAGCTCATGCAATTGGTATTAAAGTAAAAGAACTTCATCCAGAAAAAACCGTCCTATATGTATCTGCAGAAAAATTTACACAACAATTTATAGAATCCATAAGAAATAATACAACAAATGATTTTTCACATTTTTACCAAATGGTTGATGTCTTAATTATTGATGATGTTCAATTTTTTTCTTCTAAAGAAAAAACTCAAGACATATTCTTTCACATATTTAACCATCTTCATCAAAACAATAAACAAATCATTCTCACCTCTGACAGACCGCCAGTAGACTTAACTGGAATGGAGCAAAGATTATTATCAAGATTTAAATGGGGATTATCTGCAGATTTACAGCAACCAGATCTTGAAACCAGAATTGCAATTCTAAAAAAGAAGATTCTTAATGATGGAATCGAGATCAACAACGATGTATTAGAATATTTGGCATATAGTATTTCCACTAACATAAGAGAATTAGAAGGTGCATTAATTTCATTGTTAGCACAAGCATCCCTAAATAAAAAAGAAATATCCGTTGCATTAGCGCGAGAAATGATAGACAGATTTGTTAAAAACACGACCCGAGAAGTATCGATTGATTATATTCAAAAGGTTGTATGTGATTACTTTGATCTATCAATTGACACACTTAAATCTAAAACAAGAAAGAGGAATATTGTTCAAGCTAGACAATTGGCAATGTATTTCTCTAAACAATTAACAAAGTCCTCCTTAGCAAATATAGGTGCTAGATGCGGTGGAAAAGATCATGCTACAGTACTACACGCTTGCAAGACAGTTAATAATTTAGTGGACACTGACAAAGATTTTAGACAATATGTACAAGAGTTAGAGAAAAAATTTACTCTTCCTTAATTTTACAACATATAAACTGAAAACAATTAATAAAAAAAGGCTCTAATTAGAGCCTTTTTTTATGGATTTAAATTTGCCAAGCTATTTATTATCTTTTACTTCTTCAAAATCAACGTCTGTCACATCATCTGAGTTACTAGATTCATTAGTATTTGTTGATGTTTTTTCACTCTCTCCATTTGGAGAAGCTTGTGCTTGTGCTTGTTGCATTTCATTTGAAGCAGATTGCCAACATTTATTCAAATTTTCAAGAGCTGCATCAATACCGTCCATATTATTTTCACTTTTTGCCTTTTTAAGACTATCTGAAGCATCTTGAATAGCTGACCTTTTATCATCTGGTAATTTGTCACCAAATTCTTTTAATTGCTTTTCTGTTTGAAAAACCATAGCGTCTGCTTGATTTAACTTATCGGCTAATTCCTTCTTTTTCTTATCACTATCAGCATTAGCTTCTGCTTCTTTTTTCATTTTTTCAATTTCATCTTGACTTAAACCAGAAGATGCTTCAATTTTAATATTTTGTTCTTTGCCTGTGTTTTTGTCTTTTGCTGCAACATTTAAAATACCATTAGCATCAATATCAAAGGTTACTTCAATTTGCGGAACACCTCTAGGAGCAGGAGGAATATCAGCTAATTGAAATCTACCTATTTCTTTATTATCTGGATACATCGGTCTTTCACCCTGAGCAATACGAATATCAACAGCGGGTTGATTATCAGCAGCAGTTGAAAAGGTTTCAGATTTTTTAGTTGGAATAGTAGTATTTGCTTCAATAAGCTTAGTAAATACATTACCCATGGTCTCTATACCTAAAGATAGAGGAGTTACATCTAATAATAAAACATCTTTAACATCACCTGCTAACACTCCACCTTGAATTGCTGCACCAATAGCAACTACTTCATCTGGATTGACACCTTTTGAAGGCTCTTTACCAAAAAATTCTTTTACAACTTTTTGGATAGCTGGTATTCTTGTAGAACCACCAACTAGAATCACGTCATCAATATCAGAAGGATTTAATCCTGCATCTGAAACAGCTTTTTTACAAGGATCTAGTGACCTTTGAATTAAATCATCAGAAAGTTGTTCAAAATTTGCTCTCGTAAGAGTTTTAACAAGATGCTTAGGGCCAGATGATGTTGCTGTTACATAAGGTAAATTTATTTCCGTCTGAGTTCCAGATGATAATTCTATTTTTGCTTTTTCTGCAGCTTCTTTAAGTCTTTGTAATGCAGATGGATCTTCTCTTAAGTCAATTGATTCTTGAGCTTTAAATTCATCAGCTAACCAATTAATAATTGCTAAATCAAAATCATCACCTCCTAAGTGAGTATCACCGTTTGTTGATTTAACTTCGAAAACGCCATCTCCTAGTTCTAAGATAGAAATATCAAAAGTTCCACCACCTAGGTCAAAAACTGCTATCTTTAAATCTGAAGTTTTTTTATCTAAACCATAAGCTAAAGCAGCAGCAGTAGGTTCATTAATAATTCTTTTAACTTTTAATCCTGCAATTTCTCCTGCTTCTTTTGTAGCTTGTCTTTGCGCATCATTAAAATATGCAGGCACAGTAATCACTGCTTCACTGACTTGTGCACCCAAATGATCTTCAGCAGTTTTTTTCATTTTTTGTAGTATAATAGCAGAAAGCTCTTGAGGTGTATAATCCCTGTCCTCAACACGAACTCTTGCAGTATTATTATCTCCTTTAACTACTTTATAAGGAACTGTTTTTAATAAATTTTTAACATTATTAAATTTTTCACCCATAAATCTTTTGACAGAATATATTGTCTTTTCAGGGTTTGTTATAGCTTGTCTTTTTGCAGGATCACCCACTTTTCGCTCACCACCCTCAACAAAAGCAATAACAGATGGAGTAGTTCTTTTTCCCTCACTATTTTGAATAACAACTGGTTCATTACCTTCCATAACAGAAACGCAGGAATTAGTTGTTCCTAAATCTATACCGATTATTTTACTCATAATTATTTTTTTTAGTTATTAATCAAAACAAGTCAAAGACTATACCAAACAATGTTTATATGCAGAATGTCATGATATTTAAATAAAAGTGTGACAAAAAAACTGACACTCATGTCATATTGACAGTTTCATTGAGTTAATCATCAACACAATCGTCTCCAAAATTAAGATAAAAGCCATTTGAATCTAAAAGACCAATGCCATTTGTATTATAGCATGAAAAATTTAAAGCTTTAGTAATCGGATCTGATGAAATCAAATCAATTGTTGCATTGTCAAGTCTAAGACTATCTAAATGCAAAACACTTCTTGAAGACCAATGGCCAATACCATTTGTAATATTATTGTAGTCAGGCCTCTCTTGATTAAATCCATAATTAGGAGCGTTTGCATTAATATAAGTATACAATTCCGTATTTACTGCGGTCACATGTAAATCAATAGCTTGATGATATGTTCCAATATTGATTCCACCACCAGTACCTTGATTATAGGTTCCTGCGGGATATCTGTAAACATCATTTCCTTTAATTTGTGTAGCTAAGAACTCTAAAAATTCAAGTGGGGATACTAATGTTTGAATATCTGAACTTTGACCCAATAATTGTTGCTCCGATGCAGTTAAATCACCTAAATTTAATTCAACACTTTTCAATTCAGCACCAGTCATATCAATAACTCCATCATTAATATCTAAAAGATAATCATCAAAAGATTGTTCAAAATAATTAAATATTAATGTAATAGAATACATCTTCCCGTTTTTAGACGGATTAATCTTAATGGTTTCAGAAAATCCAGAACCAAATCGTAAAACAGAGTTAATTATAGCTGGCGTAGGTCTTACCATGTCAATAGGTTCAACAATATTAGTTACAGAGTATGCTGTATCATTAGTATTCGTGTTAACAACATTAATCTTGAAGCTATGTCTTAAATCATCGGTAGGAATCAAATCCCTAGCTACATAAGGAAATTTATATAGATAATGATTTTCAGAATGAAATAAACCTTCATTTTTACTTAAAGCAATATCTTCTAAATTATCATTTGTAATTAAATCAAGATGAAAAGGCCCATTAACCTCACCAGTTTGAGCATCTATAACATCAACCCAAACATCAAGTTCTGATGGGTTATAGTAGATAGAGTCATAAATGTTTAAATAGTTATTAGCAGATTTTAAACCTAAAAAACCTTTCTGTATACGAACATAATGATTTTCATTTGCACCTAACTCCGAGTTAGGTTCGTCAGTTCCCGGATTTAATATTCCGTATATTACAGGTATATCTTTCCATTCGTCATTAATATCCAATGAGTTATCACAACTAAAGAAAACAAAGGCTAGGAAAATGCAAAATATTTTTTTCATAGAGCAAATATATAATTTTTGTAGATTTGAATTAAATAAAGTCATTTATGAATTTTTTAAAAGTATTTCTCTTTTTAATATCTACAATAAATATTACTCTATGTCAGAGTCATAAAATAGATGATATCTATTCACAAAATTTATTAAGAGAAGATTTTAATCTTGAAAATAAAATATTTCCCACAGAACAAAATGAGAATCAATTTGCTGTTATACTAAAAAAAGAAGGACAGTACTTTATTGGTGCAAAAGAATCTAGTTTTAATATAATTCTTAACTGGGAAAATGATATAATAGATTATGAAATCAAAACTGCAATCACATTATCTCCGGAAGAAAAAATCAACTTATTTAACAATGAAAAAACTCAAGAATTTGGCATAATAATCCAATATAATCCTAACACCCAGGAAGGATTAATACTTGAAACTAATAGTGCTAAAAAATATAGATTAATCTATATGAAAAATGGATATGACAAAAATTTAACTTTTAGCAGTAGTAATGATAATGGATGGGTAAAATCAAATAATTTAAGGAAAAATGAAAAAAATGAATTTTTAATTAAATCTAAAGAAGGGAATTATGAATTTTTTATCAATGGTCAATTTGAATTCACTATTAATCTTAATAAAAAAAATATTAATCTACTATCTTCTGGAAGATACGGTTTTAACATAGGCACTCAAACAAAAGCCAAAATTGATTATGTATATATCTCAACAATTGAAAATTATAATGGAATCAATAAGCAAATTAAATTAACAAATGAGGAATCAAAAAAGTTGATTTTTGAAAATGAGAGACTTGAAAAAAAATTAAAATCAAATGAAAGTATCAAAATTAACAAATTAAATAATGTCATTCAATTACTAGATCTTGAACTAAAAAATATAAAAATCCTGAATGATTCTTTAAAAATAGAGAATAGTAAATTTGAACCCTTTAAGGATATTATGACTGAAAATACTGATTTTTTATACACATTGAGTAAAAATTTAAAAGACGAAATTCAAAAAAACAGATTACTTAAGTCTGAAAAAAATATGCTTCTTGATTCTATTCAAACACTTATTGATAATCAAGAGGTATTTAAATTAGAATATCTAAACACACTAATAAATATTGAACAAGAAGATACTATTGATTAAATGAAAACAAAAAAATACACAAAAATAACAACACATTCTCTTCAAGAAATGAAAAGAAATGGCGAAAAGATTGCTATGCTAACCGCATATGATTACTCATTTGCAAAACTTTTAGATAGTGCAGATATAGATATAATACTAGTAGGTGATTCTGCATCAAACGTAATGGCTGGTCATGAGACTACACTTCCAATCACATTAGACGAGATGATATATCATGCAAAATCTGTTATAAAGGGAATTAATAGATGCTTAGTTGTAGTTGACTTACCATTTGGATCGTACCAAGGTAATTCTAAAAAAGCTCTAGAATCATCAATCAGAATTATGAAAGAATCTGGTGCACATGCTGTTAAATTGGAAGGTGGTACAGAAATTGAAGATTCTATTAAAAGAATTATTGACTCTGGAGTCCCTGTTATGGGTCACTTAGGTCTAACACCTCAATCAATTTATAAATTTGGAACATACACAGTAAGAGCAAAAGAAGCAGAAGAAATTAAAAAACTTAAATCTGATGTAATTAAACTAGAGAAAGCTGGATGTTTTGCTGTAGTATTAGAAAAGATACCTGCTAAATTAGCTGCGGAAATTACAAAATCTGTAACAATCCCAATTATTGGAATTGGTGCAGGGTCTAAAGTAGACGGACAAGTTCTAGTAATGCATGATATGCTAGGCATGAATATGACGTTTAATCCAAGATTTTTAAGAAGATACAGCAACTTATCTGAAATTGTTAATAATGCAGTATCTAACTACATAAGTGATGTTAAAAATAATTCATTTCCAAATAATGATGAGCAGTACGAATAAATTATGAAAGACTGGATTCTTTATGAAGATAATCATATAATAGTAGTTAACAAACCTTCAAAATTACCTGTTCAAGGAGATAAAACAGGGGATAATACACTATTAGATATTGGGAAAGAGTATATAAAAAAAACATACAATAAATTAGGTAACGTATATTTAGGTCTTCCTCACAGAATTGACAGACCAGTAAGTGGAATAGTAATACTATCTAAAACAAGTAAATCTCTATCAAGAATGACAAGATTATTTAGAGAAAAGAATATAAAAAAAACATACTGGGCAATTGTTAAAAATAAAATAAACCAAAATTCTGGTGAATTGATTCATTTTCTAAAAAAAAATAGAAAACTAAATAAATCATTTGTTGGACAAGAAGAGCAAAAAGGATTTTTAAAATCTCAATTAAAATATAAACTATTAAAAAAACTAAATAATTACTTTCTTTATGAAATTGAATTAATCACAGGCAGACACCATCAGATAAGAGTACAATTATCTGCAATCGGATCGCCAATAAAAGGAGATATAAAATACAACGCAAAAGGAACTAATAAAGATGCCAGTATTAATCTTCATTCAAGAAATATTAAATTTATCCATCCAATCAAAAAAACAGAAATTTCCATTACTGCACCTACTCCAAATGATCCAATTTGGAAATCATGTTAAAGGGATCTAAAAAATTATTTTGAATTAACAAAACCAATTAATAAATTTGACTCTCATGAATATATCAAAAATATTATTTTCTGGAGAACAGTCATATATATTAAATAAAACATTTGTTAAAGATTTTGGTTTAGATACAACAATTGTTCTATATGAGCTACAACAAACGGATAATAAAAAATCAGTAAAAGTAATACAGAAAGAATATTATTTAAATCAACTCAAAGAAATTTCTGATAACACCACCATTTCTATAAAAAAAATTAAAATAGCAATTAACAAATTGTACCGATTAAAGTTTATTGACGTAATAATTAAAAAAGAAACCCAAGAAATGGTTTATGTGAAAATTCTTCATAATAATATTGCAAATATTATTTTTGACAACTTCTCACGAAAAACCAATAAACAAATCAAACAAAAAACAAATAATTTAACTAAGTCTAAAAAGAAATTCATAAAACCAACAAAAATATTAATTAAGAATTATTTTAGTGAATTAGGTGATAATAATAATAATTGTGAGATGTTTTATGACTATTATGAGTCAAATGGATGGAAGGTTGGAAGAAATTCCATGAAATGCTGGAAAAGTGCTGCTAGAAATTGGCATAAAAGATCTCAAAAAAATAAAATATCATTTCCTGCTTATTACGACAAAAATCTAGAAAACAGCCTTAGAAATGACCAGCTAACATTATCACAATATCATTTACATTTACAAAAAAATGGATGGACTAAATCGTATTCACCCACAGCAGGTACTACTTGGAAAAAAAAATAAATTATTATGACATGGTTTGAAAACTGGTTTGACTCAAAATATTATCACATTCTATATAGAAACAGAGACAACAAAGAGGCTAACTTATTTATACAAAACATATTAAAGAAAATAAAACCTGATAAAAACTGTCATTTTCTAGACCTTGGCTGTGGTAGTGGACGTCATGCAATTAATTTAAATAAAAAAGGATTTTATTTGGATGGTATTGACCTGTCTGAAAAAAGCTTACAAAAAGCAATTCCTTATGAAAATGATAAATTAAAATTTTATCATATGGATATGCGAAATATTAATTTTAAAAACCAATATGATGTAATTCTAAATTTATTTACAAGCTTTGGATATTTTAATAATGACAAAGAACATCAATTAGTATTTAAAAATATATTTAATGCATTAAAAGTTAATGGTTATTTTATAATTGATTTTTTTAATGCAAGTAAAATTGTAAACAATCAAAAAAATAATTTATTTGAAACAAAAGTTATAAATAATATTTTATTCGAAATTGAAAAAAAACATGACTCAGAATTTGTTTATAAAAAAATAAAAATAACTGATGGAAATAAAACATTTCAGTTCAATGAAAAGGTCAAGCTAATTACTAAAGAGAAATTTCTCAACTACTTTCGAAATTTAAACATTAACCTAAAATTTGAATATGGAGATTATCATTTAAGCAAGTACAATTTAAATTCATCAGATAGATTAATATTAATCTTTCAAAAAAATGCTTAAATTATCTTAAATTAGAAATATGAATAAAATATTAAACTTAATGGGTCTGGAGTCACAAGGTATAATTCTAGAAAATACTTATGAAGCATGGATTTGGTGTATTTCTATTATTTTAATTACAATTTTAACAAGACGTTTTTTAGCAACATTTTTGATAAACCTACTATTTAAGTTAATCAATCATAAAAAGAATCTTACAAATAAATTTCAATTAAGATTAACACAACCAATAAAACATTTAATACTAATTGTTGGATTGGTATTTTCATTTGAAGATATTTTCTTTCCTAAAACATTAAATTTTGAAATTTATGGACTTACAATAGATGTAATGCTTAAAAAAGTATTTTCACTAATATGTATAATAATAATAATCCGATTCTGTAATAGAATTGTCGATTATTTTGGAGAAATACTAAAGAAAAAAACAGAAAAAACAGAATCTAAATTAGATGACCAACTAATTCCATTTGCTACTGATTCCTTAAAAATCATAATAATAATACTAGGAGGATTCCTTATTATTGGAAATATTTTCAATGTAAATATTACTGCACTTGCTGCAGGGCTTGGAGTTGGAGGTATAGCTATCGCTATGGCTTCAAAAGAGAGTTTAGAAAATCTATTTGGATCATTCACAATCTTTCTTGACCAACCTTTTACTGTTGGTGATGTTGTAAGCGTTGGTCAAATTACAGGGGTGGTTGAAAAAGTAGGTTTTAGAAGCACTAGAATTCGGACATTTGACAAAAGCCTAGTTACTGTGCCTAATAAGAAAATGATTGATGTAGAATTAGACAATCTTGGTTTAAGGCCTGTTAGAAGATCAAAATTTAATTTAGGTCTAACATATAATACAACTCCTGAACAAATAAAAAACATTGTTCAAGAAATTCAAAAAATGATCGACGATCATAAAATGACAAACAATGAAGGAAGAGTGCGTTTTATGGAATTTGGAGCAAGTTCCTTAGATATTATGGTTCTATTTTATGTTAACTCTTCAAATTGGGATGACTTCATCAATACAAAAGAAGATATTAATTATAAAATTATGGAAATTATCAAAAAAAATCAAAGCGATTTTGCTTTTCCATCAAGTAGTATTTACATACACAGAGATGAAAATAAACAAAAAACATAATTTCATAACAAAACTTATATCTAGTGAATTAACATATAGTATAAGACAGCATGTATTATGGCCACACATAAAGAATAATCAATTTGCGCTAGATATAGACAAACAAAAAGACACATTTCATCTTGGAGTATTTACAAATTCTAATTTAATTTGCATCGGAACTTTTGTAAAGGAGAATAATGATAAAATTAAAATCACAAATCAATACAGATTACGTGCCATGGCAACCAATTCATTATATCAAAAAAAAGGTGCAGGCAAACTATTACTATTAGAAGGTATCCAATTATTGAAAAAAAAAAAAATAAATCTATTGTGGTGCTCATCTAGATTACATGCTATTCCTTTTTATAAAAGTTTAAATATGAAGACATTAGATACAGTTTATCATATTGAAAATATTGGACCACATAAAACAATGTATCTATATTTAAATAAATAATTATGATTAAAAAAATCTCTACAAACATAGATGGGCTGTATGTATTGGAAAATATCTCTCATAGTGACAACAGAGGTCTATTTAGAGAATTATGGAACAAAAATAACATGCAGAAACTAGAACTAAATAATTCTTTTGATCAGGATAATATGTCAATTTCTTCAAAAAATGTGATTAGAGGTCTCCATTATCAAACTAAACCTCATGAACAATTAAAATATATTCAAGTTCTTCATGGTAAAATTTTAGATGTTGCTGTTGACCTGAGAAAGGAATCTAATACTTTTGGGGAATATTTTTCAATAGAAATATCTGATAAAAACAGTATGGGACTATGGATTCCAAAAGGATTTGCGCATGGTTTCTTGGCACTTCAAGAGAAAACAATTGTTGTATACAAATGCGCTGGTAAATACAAAAAGAACTACGAAAAAACAATTAAATGGAATGATCCTCAATTAAATATCAAATGGGGAATTAATAGCCCAAAAGTATCTATTAAAGATTCTAAAGGAATATCATTTGCATCTTTCCAAAAAATAAAAAATTAACAGATAATTAAAATGGATATTAAAATTGTTGGAGCTAGAGAAAATAATTTAAAAAACATAGACATTACTATTCCTTCAAAAAAAATTGTTGTATTTACTGGAGTTAGTGGTAGTGGCAAATCTTCACTTGCATTTGACACTATCCACAAGGAAGGGCAAAGAAGATATCTTGAAACATTTTCATCTTATGCTAGAAATTTTATAGGTTCATTTGAAAGGCCAAAGGTTGATTATATCACTGGTCTTAGTCCGGTAATTTCAATTGAACAAAAAACAATATCAAAAAACCCAAGATCTACTGTTGGCACCACTACAGAAATATATGATTATTTAAGACTTTTATTTGCTAAAATAAGCGAACCTATTTCTTTTAAGACAAATGAAAAGATGGTGAAACAGAGTGAAAGTCAAATTCTTGAGTTAATTCAAAAAAATCACTACAATAAAAAAATATTAATTCTTGCACCAAAAATAAAAGCACGAAAAGGACATTATTCTGAATTATTTCAATCACTAATAAAAAAAGGATATATTAAAGCCAATGTCAATAATGAAATAATAAATATAAATCCAACTCTTAGGCTTGATAGATATAAAACACATGACATTGACATTTTAATTGATAAACTAACTATTAATGCTCAATCTAAAATCAGACTAATTAAATCTATAAAAACTGCAGTTGAAGAAAGCAATGGGTCAATTATTATAAAAGAGCTTGACAGTGGAAAAAAAAAATATTACAGTAAACATTTAACATGTCAAACTACTGGAATTTCATATGAAAAACCTGAACCAAATTCCTTTTCATTTAACTCACCTAAGGGTTATTGTTTAAGTTGTAAAGGATTAGGTGTAAAAGAAGAAATTAATCTTAAAAAGATAATACCCGACACATCTATTAACATAAAAAATGGTGGTATTGCACCAATTGGGGAATATAAAGAAAACTGGATATTTCAACAAATTGAACTCATCGCAAAAAAATATAATTTTTCACTTAATACTCCAATAAAAGAAATTCCAAACCATGCTCTCGAATTATTATTATATGGTACAAAGGAAAGGTTTAAGGTGAAAAATAAAAACATTGGTATTACTAAAAAATATGAAATAGATTTTGAAGGAATTATTAATTTTATAATTAACCAGAATGCAAATAATAAATCTCGAAAAATTTCTGTTTGGTCAAAAAAATTTTTAAAAAAAATTGATTGTCCTCAATGCAAGAATCAAAAATTAAAAAAAGAGAGTTTATTTTTCTTAATAAATAATAAAAATATAATAGAAGTCTCTGACTTAAATATATTTGAGCTAAAAAAATGGTGTATAAACACCCTTTCAGAATCTACAAAAAGTAAGTTTATTATTGCTAAAGAAATCTTAAAAGAAGTCTTAACTAGATTAGAATTCTTAATCAATATTGGACTTGGCTATATAACATTATCTAGAAAAACCGAAACTTTATCCGGTGGCGAAAGTCAAAGAATAAAAATTGCATCTCAAATAGGTTCAGAATTATCAAATGTTCTATATATTTTAGATGAACCAAGTATTGGACTCCACCCAAGTGATAGTGAATTATTAATAAAATCTCTTAAAAGTTTAAAAGATTTAGGGAATAGCATAATTATTGTTGAACATGATAAATCAATTATAAAAGCTGCTGATTACATTGTTGATATAGGTCCAGGTGCAGGGGAAAAAGGAGGTAAAATTATATTTAAAGGGACATTTAAAGATTTGAAAAAATCTAATACATCAACTGCAAAATACTTATTAAATAGTATAACTCCTTCATTTAATAAAAATTACAATGAAAATGATAAATTCATCAAGCTCTTTGGAGCAAAAGGAAATAACCTTAAAAATATAAATTTGATTATCCCCACAAGTAAGCTTATTGTTATTACAGGAGTATCCGGTTCTGGGAAGTCAACATTAATAAATGGAACATTATTTCCAGCTATTTATAATCACATTCATAATAAACAAAATAAAACCTATCCTTATGAAAATATAGAAGGTCTTGAAAACATTGATAAGATTATTAATATTGACCAACGTCCAATTGGGAGAACACCTAGATCTAATCCGGCAACATATATTGGTTTTTATACAGAAATTAGAAAATTATATGCAAGCCTAAAAGAATCCAAAATAAGGGGATATAATATTGGAAGATTTTCATTTAATGTTCAAAATGGAAACTGCCCAAATTGTGAAGGAAATGGATTTGAAACTGTTCAAATGAAACTATTACCAGATATTGAGATACCATGTAAAACATGTTCAGGAAAAAGATTTAACCCTGAAACATTAGAAATTTACTATAAAGATAAAAATATCTATGATGTGTTAGAAATGAGTATCGATGAAGCAATTGTTTTCTTTGATAAAATCCCAAATATTAAACAAAAAATAAATTCACTTCAAAAAGTTGGAATGGGATACATTAAAATCGGTCAGTCTTCAACAAAATTATCTGGTGGTGAGGCACAAAGAGTGAAATTAGCAGCTGAGCTATCTAAAAAAGATACAGGTAAAACATTATATATCCTAGACGAACCAACAACTGGATTACACTGTCAAGATATAAAAACATTAATGAAATCAATTAATCTATTGGTTAAACAAGGAAATACCGTAATTATTATTGAACATAATACCGATATTATTCAACAAGCTGACCACATAGTTGATATAGGACCTCAAGGGGGAAGTAAAGGAGGTGAAATAATTTATAGTGGTAATGTTAAAAATATTTTAAATAATAAGACAAGTAGAACAGGATTTTTTCTAAAAAAAGAAATATATTCACAAAATGATTAAAGGAAGAAAAACCTGGAAAAGCAACTCTCAACAAAATACTTGGAGTGTTTTTAAAATAATGTCAGAATTTGTTGAAGGTTTTGAAAAACTTTCAAACATAGGGCCATGTATATCAATATTTGGATCTGCTAGAACAAAAGAGCCAAATCCCTATTACCAAGATACGGTTACATTAGCAGAAGAGTTAACAAAGAAAGGTTATGGTATAATTACTGGTGGTGGTCCTGGGATAATGGAGGCTGCAAATAAAGGCGCAAAAAAAGGCAAAGGACCGTCTGTAGGACTGAATATCGATTTACCCTTTGAACAGACCCCAAACCAATATATTGACTATGATAAAAGTATTGATTTTAACTATTTTTTCGTTCGTAAAGTAATGTTTGTGAAATATGCACAGGCATTTGTTATCATGCCAGGTGGCGTTGGAACTCTTGATGAATTATTTGAAACAATTACATTAATTCAGACAGAAAAAATTCAAAAAATTCCAATTATACTATATGGAACTGATTATTGGAAAGGTTTACTTGATTGGATGAGAGATGTTGTATTTAAAAAGGAAAAATGTATTAACCAATCAGACTTAGATAACTTTGTCTTATTAGATAATATTGATGATGTCATTCAAACAATTGATAATTTTTATAAAAAATCTAAATTTTCACCTAACTTTTAACCTCATTGTGAAAAATCCTTTGCATAAAATATTACATTATTTTTTATTCATCAACATCTTTTTTGGATATAAAATTATTTCACAAAATACAATAAAAGGATCTATAAAAGATAAAAATTCAAGTGACTTATTAATTGGCGCAAATATTATAATTAAGAACCAAAATCGCGGTGCAACAACAGACTTCAATGGTAGTTTTATTATACAAACCGATAGCTTACCTGTTAATCTTGAATGTTCTTATATTGGATATAAAACAGAAGTGATAAACATAAAAAAAATAGATCAAAATTTAATTATAAAACTCACAAAAGATGAATTAATTCTAAGTGACATTAATATTGTTGATAACAGATTAAGCAAAAAACTTAAACAATCTCCAGTAACAATTGAAGCAATGGATGTAATTGCAATAAAAGAAACACCTGCATCAAGTTTTTATGAAGGACTAGGAAGTTTAAAAGGTGTAGATTTAACTTCAGCTAGCTTAGGTTTTAAAATAATTAATACTAGAGGATTTAATAGTACTTCACCAGTAAGATCATTACAAATTATTGATGGTGTTGATAATCAATCACCTGGGTTAAATTTTTCACTAGGTAACTTCTTAGGAACCACCGAGCTAGATACTAAAGGTGTAGAAATTATTGTTGGTGCAAATTCTGCATTATATGGTCCAAATGCATTTAATGGAGTAATTAATATGTCAACAAAAGATCCATTTATGTTCTCAGGTACAACCTACCAAGTAAAAGTTGGAGAAAGAGCATTGATTGAACATTGCTTTAGGTATGCAGAAAATAAAAAATTAAAGAATAATTATGAAATTGGCTACAAAATTAATTTGCAAAAAATGAAGGCAAATGATTGGGAAGCTAATAATATTGATGCTTCATATGATACAGAGTCAAATATATATAATCCTGGAGGATATGATGCAGTAAATGTGTATGGGGATGAATACAATAAAACCGCTTCATTTAATGCTTTTCCTGGGATGGAAACTGTACATAGAACAGGTTATTCAGAAGGCTCCTTAGCTGATTACAACACTGAAAATTTTAAATTTAATACTGCTTTTCATATTAAATGGAATGATGTTTCTTATAAAGAAGAAAATAAAAATGACTTAGATTACAGTCTATTTACAAAAAAGAACAATAGAAACGAACTTATTTATTCATTTAATTTTGGTAGCGGAACTACAATATATCAAGGAGATAATAGATACAGTTTAAAAAATATTCGTTTTTGGCAAAATAAGATTGAATATAAAAGAAATGATAATTTTTTCATTAGACTATACTCTACACATGAAGATGCTGGAGACTCATATGATATTGTAGCAACAGCTCAGGCTCTTACCGATAGGTCTGCTAGTAACGGAGATTGGATGTGGGATTCATATGCAATATTTTGGAATGATGAAATTATCGACATGATGCAATCCGATATTGATGGATTTATGACAGACAGTGAATGGATAACTGAATATGGAAGCCTTAGTGGTTGGCAAGAAAATATGCAAAACCTATTAAATAACTACCCAAATCTACTTGCACAATATCATAATCTTGCTAGAGAATATGCAGATAATGCAATAGGTGAATGGGCATATTCATATTTAGACCCAAACAGTGAAGAATTTAATATCATTTTTAATGAAATTACATCAAATACAAGATATGATGAATATGGAAACTTAATTGGTGGAACTAGATTTTATGACAAATCAAGTTTATATCATTTGCAATCAGAAAAAAAAATTGAAACACAATTTGGAGAATTTCAAATTGGAGTTAATGGTAGACTATACACCCCTGATTCAAGAGGTTCTATATTTAATGATGGATTTGAATATATACAAAGACCCAAATTAAATTCATTAGGAGATACTATTTACACTGAAACAATTGGCGGATGGATATTAGAAAATGGTACTTTGATTCAAGAAACTATAATGTCACCGTTAATGGAGACAGACACTGTTAAAAGAAAAATTAGAAATTATGAATTTGGATCGTACATTGGATATAGTCAACAATTTTTAGGTGAGACTCTGCTATTAAATGCAACTGCTAGAATAGATAAAAATCAAAACTTTAACTATTTATTTTCACCTGCTACATCTTTAGTCTATAAACCAAATGAACGTGATATTATTAGATTATCGTTATCATCTGCAATTCGTAACCCTACCCTAACTGATCAGTATCTTGATTATAATGCAGGACCTGCAACATTAATTGGAAATATTGATGGATTTGGATACAATGAAAACTTTGTAACTGTAGATGCTATGCTTGACTGTTTAGCTGCTGAAAATAGTAGTTTAGGTAATGCAGATGGTGCAGCATTAAAATATGGAAAATTAGAGATAGATCCGATACAACCTGAAAAAGTCAAAACAATTGAACTTGGTATTAGAACAACTTTATTGAACAAAATATATTTAGATGCAAGTTATTATTACTCATTATATAATAATTTTATAGGCTATCAATTTGGAGCCACATATAATACATCTCAATTAAATCAGATTTCAGCAACTGCTGAAGATGTAGATTTAGGATGGGCAGAATACATTGGTCAAGAAATCGATGATTATACATCAATTATTCCTTCTTCTACTAAATTTTGGAGAGTTGCTGCTAATGCTTCTGGTAAAATACAGACACAAGGCTTTAGTATTGGAATAAATTATTACATGAACGAAAATACTGCTCTTAACGGAAATTATTCATGGAATAAATTAATTAATGAAGAAACTAGAGATCCTTTAGTTCCAGCATTTAATACGCCAGAACATAAATTTAATTTAGGCTTATCAAATAAATTTAGAATTAGTCAAAAACAAAAAACAAAATATAATTTATCTTTTAATTATAGATGGATTAAAGGGTTCTTATTTGAAGGCTCTCCTCAATTTACAGGACAAGTTCCAAGCTATGGAACACTTGATGCTCAGATAAATAGAGATATTAAGCTAATGAATAAGTTTATGTCAAATTTTAAAATCGGTGTATCAAACCTATTAGATAATAAAGTATATCAAGTATATGGTGGACCCAGAGTGGGAAGAATGTCATACTTTGCACTAACTATCGATATTGATTAAATTTAGCACAATCAAATTTGCGTAAACTAAGGGATTTATTATATCTTGGCGTATTATTTTAATTAAAATTTAAACTATGAAAAAAATATTACTTTTATTAACCTTCATTCTATTATTCAACAATAATATTATTGCCCAAGAAAGGTATTTGGATGAAGTGTTTGAAAATATTGAAATCTCATCTGATATAGTCTATGGAAATAATGTATCCATATTCCCCACTCTACTAGGACAAGTTCCGTCAACTCAAGATTTATTAATGGACATATATTCACCTGAGGGCGACACAGAAACTAGTCGACCTGTTGTTATCATGTTACATACAGGCAGTTTTTTACCTCCTGGATTAAATGGACAGGCTACTGGTGGAAAAACAGATAATGCAATCATTGAACAATGTACTAATTTTGCAAAAAAAGGATATGTTGCAGTTGCTATTTCATATAGATTAGGATGGAATCCTTCATCAACAAATGCAGATGTCAGAAGAAGAGGTCTAATTCAAGCTGCACTTAGAGGCCTTCAAGATACAAGAACAGCAGTAAGATTCTTAAGAAAATCTGTTGAAGAAGGAAACCCATATGGAATATCATGTCAATTTGTTGTTGGAGGACTAGGTACTGGAGGATACGTATCCTTAGCAGCTGCTTCACTAAATGACTACGCTACTGAACTTACTACACCTAAATTCATGGACACTTCAATGGACATTGATGGTGATGGAATTAATGACGCTGTACCATATATTAATCCTGAATTTTTAGGTAATCTAGATGGTACAACTCAAGGAATTTTACCAGAACTTGATTTAGATGGCGATGGAAGTACTGATGCAACTGATGTTACCTTATGTATTCCTAATCACGTTGATTATAGTTCAGAAATAAGTATGGTCTTTAATATTGGTGGAGCAATTCCGGATAGTGCATGGATGAACGCTGGGGAAGTACCAATGGCAAGTATGCAATGTTATCTAGATGAAGATGCGCCATATGAAGTAGGTAATATTATTGTACCTACAACTGGAGAAATAGTAATTGAAGGACATGGATCTTTAGCAGTTCAAAGATACGCAACTAATCTTGGAAACAATGATGTATTTGAAGGTTTAAGTATGAGTGTAAATGATAGCTGGTATGGAAATGGAGATGGAATTGCAAACTCAAATCTTCAAGTTCAGGCACTTAATATGTTTGGCTCTCCATTATTTGATGACGATGGTAATCCAGTGTGGGAATTTGAAGGCCATGATGTATATCCAGGTTTATTTCCAATTGTCGCACCTACTGGTGATCAGTTAGAAGAAAGTGATGATTGCATTAATTGTGGTCAAGCTGCAAGTTCATGTCTGTTTCCATGGGGAGAACAAGGTGCTCCATGGGACTGGTGGAACAATGATCCCACAGACCCTCTTGCATATCCTGCACAAGCTTTAGCAAATCCTTTTGGACCTGGTGACGAATTCACACCTGAAACTTACGCATGTCAAGCAACTATTGGTAATCCAGATATGTCAGAAGCTAAAGGTGTAGCAATGGCTGCAATGATTCAAGACTTCATATGTCCTAGAATATATGCTGCTTTAGGTCTGGAAACAGTAACAGGTTGTACTATTAATCTCAGTGAACTAGGAATTAAAAGAAATCTTGTAAAAACAATTGATATTACAGGAAGAGAAATCTCTTCAGACTCAAAAGCAAATATCATATTACAATTATTTGATAACGGAACTGTTGAAAAAAGTTACAAAGTACAATGAAAAAGATTATAATCTTTTTAATGCCTATTATAGGGTTTTCGCAAAATTGCGAAAACTCTATTCTAGACGAAGTTTTACAGAATGAAAATGTTAATACATATTTTCAATTAGCTTTATCATTTAACATTGAAGCACTCTCATACCTTAATGATTGTGATTCAGATGTTAATTACACCATGTTTGTTCCAGGCAATAATGTTCCTACTGCTTCAGCAAATAGCATATTAACTTTGGGAGGTGATTTAATTGATTATATATCATATTACATCCACCTTGGAGACTTATCAATAGAGGATCTAATAAATTTAAATGGTACTACAATTGAAATGATGGATAAGAATGTTTCAACAATTAATTATTATGATGACCCATATGTTAACAATGCATTAATAGAAATAGGAGACATTTGTGGATGTAATGGAACTATTCATATAATTAATGACCTAATATGGGCTAATAGCGTAAATATAGAGGAACAACAATCGCTTTTTCAGTACTACGATCCAAATGAAAAAACCATTAAAATCAATCCACATTTTAATTACAAAAGTATAAATATCCTAGACTTAAATGGGAAAAATATCAATTCATGTAATATAAATTCTCACAGTATTAATGTTTCTAATGTAAGTGAAGGTCTTTATTTGATAGAGTATACTGAAAGAAATCAAAAATATATACAAAAATTACTAATCAATTAAAATCTTAATTGATTTTGATGAAAATGCTTTTTAAAAATCAAGGTTCCATTTTCATTATAACTTTCTAGATAAAGTATTCTATTATTTTCACGTCCTTTTATACTAACTAAGGAATACATATTATCAGATAAGGATGGAGTATTAAATTCATAAACAAATGATTGAAAACCATTTGGTTTTTCTTCCAAACTAAATTGATTTAACTGAGGAAAATTAAATAAATCCCCACCACTCAACAATACAATTCCATTATTATCTACTTCATTTAATCTATCAATAAAATAATCAAACTCCTCACGAAAATTGATAAAAGATGCCTCTGTACTAAATGTAAATGGATGAGGACTTGCTATAATTGTAAATGTAGCTCCTGTATTGTTTATCTCCTTAAAAAGTCTATCAATTTGATTATCACCATATAAACTTTTTTTAGACTGAAAAGTTTGAGAATCTAATAAGAATACATCTAAATCATTATAAGTATAACGTTGATAAGTCCCATAATCATAAAACGTATAATTATATGTTTTTTTAACGAAATTTGGCCAAAATAATTTAAATATATCGTAGTCAGATTGTTTTTTACTCCAAATATCAGGTTGACTTGTGAAATTACAGTCAAGACTAGACCACGTAGCAATTTGTGGCATAGAGATCATAAAATCATTCAAATATTTGTTCTGTCTAGTGTCAACATAACGTTCAAAAAGTTTGTCAAATGATAATGAGGATTCTTGAACATCAATGTGTCCACCTAGCCAAATCATAAAGTCAGAATTAGTTTTGGTCATATTATTAAATAAGCTTGGAGATGTATTCTTTTGATCATAACCAACTAAAAACTGAACATCATCAAGATGGGGTCTTTTAGTGAAAATATCTATTTCTTTAACAAATTCATTATCAATAGATACTCTTGCAATATATTCTTTATTGGGAGATAAATTATCTAGATTTACAGTAAAAGGAATATAATCATCAAATTGATAATTATTAATTACTTCAAATTCGTACTCTAATAATTTATTATTTTCATAATCTGTTATATCAAATTCAATAGATTTTGCATCATCTGTTAATAAAAACCATATTTGAGTACCATACGAATCGACAAAGGATGCCATAGGACCAGCAATTAACTTATTAGACTGAGAATATCCGAAAAAACTAAAAGTCAATAAGCAACCAACTAGAAAGAAGTATAAATATTTCATTCTCAAATTTATTTAATATCTACAAGTTCAACTTCAAAAATTAATGTTGCGTTTGGAGGTATTACACCACCTGCTCCCCTTTCACCATAAGCTAAATCAGATGGAATTATGAATTTAGCTTTAGAACCTACTTTTAATAGAGCAATACCTTCATCCCAGCCAGGAATCACTCTTCCTTGACCAATTGGAAATGTAATAGGCTGACCTCTATCATAAGAAGAATCGAATTTAGTTCCATCTAAAAGAAAACCAGAATAATGAACTGAAACATTTGAACCCACTTTAGGAGTATCTCCACTTCCTTCACTTAAAATAAAATAAAGCAATCCACTACTTGTTTCAGTGGCATCTTTTGAAATTTCAATCAATCTTTCTTCATCAAGTTTCTTTTGCTCATCAGCTTTCTTTTCGGCTTCTAATTGAGAGTTTTTGAATACTTCAAGTGCATTAAATTTTCTAGCAACCTTACCTTCTCTAAGAATAGTTATTTTTTCAATAACATCTCCTTGTTCAATAGAGTTGATAATAGATTGACTAGCTTCATCATCAGCATCAATTCTTCCAAAAACTGAATGCTTACCATCTAACCATGGAGTTTCTTTATGTGTTATGAAAAATTGTGAACCATTTGTATTTGGACCTGAATTTGCCATGGACAAAACTCCTGGTCCGTCATGACGAAGAGAATCATGAAATTCATCAGCAAATTTATATCCAGGATCACCAGTGCCGTTACCTAATGGACACCCCCCCTGTACCATAAAGTCAGGAATGACACGGTGAAATTTTAAACCATCATAAAAAGGCTTTTCAATACCTGGCATTAAACCTTCAGCTAAACATATAAAGTTTGCTACAGTCAGTGGAGTTTTATCATAATATAGTGATAAATTGATTTCTCCTTTATTAGTAATTATTTTAGCGTACATACCATCGTTATTTTTAGTTGCACTGCAAGATATAAAAAAGATACTAGATAGGATAATAATAAAATAAGCAATTTTTTTCATGATTTAATATTTAGTAATTTAATATTTAATAAAAGTGTTGCGTATGGAGGAACTTCTTTACCATAACCAGACATACCAAAACCTAAGTACGAAGGTATTATAATCTTTGCTGATTCGCCAATTTTTAGTAATTTAATTGCATGATTGAAACCCCGCATTTGTTTTGAGTATCCTAATTGAAAAAAAATTGTATCAATCATAGAGTAATGACTCAAGTTTTCAAGCTCTTCAAAAAGAATACAATCATAAGCTACTTCTACAATATCACCATCTTTGGGTGTTTTGTGCAATTTTTGAACCTTATTTTTATTATCAATTAAAATCCTTATGCCAGATGAATCTTTTAAGAAAAAAAGACCAGAAAGTTCAATTAACGAGTCTATCATAAAATCTTCAAATTTGACAATATCCTTATTTGACTCAAGAAAAAACTCAGATAAATAATCCTTTTTTTCATCTGAAATACGTATTTGGTGTTTTGTATTGCACGCAATTATAAAAAAAAACCAAAAGAAAACTAGCAAACGCATAATTTTAATATTTTATAAACATGAAGTGAAATACTTAATTGCTTCTTGCATGTCTCTATGTTTTAAAAATCCACCAGATGCATTCTTATGACCTCCACCGTTAAAAAATTTATTAGCAAATAAGTTCACATCAAAATCACCTTGAGACCTGAAAGATATCTTAATACCATCTTCAAATTGAACGAAAAAAGCAGAGAAATATATATTTTTAATACTTAACGGAAAATTAACGAATCCTTCAGTATCACCCTTTTTATAATTAAATGACATTAAATCATCTTCCATTAGATACGTCAAGGCAATTGTTTCATTTTTAAAAAACTTTAAATTATTAAGACAAATCTTTAATAATTCAAAACGCGATTTATTTTGAGAGTCAAAAAGTTTTCTATGTATGTAGGCATGGTCAATATTGTATTCCATTAACTTAGACACTATTAAGTGAGTATTTGAAGTAACATTCGGATATTTAAGGGAACCACTATCTGTAATAATACCAGTATAAAGTGATACTGCTATATTCTTATTCAAAGCAACATTTATAGAATTTAAAAATTCATATACTAATTCTGCAGTAGAGCAAATAGACGGATTAGAGAGTATTTGGTCACAAAATAAATCTGGCTCTTCATGATGGTCAATCATCAATTTATATGCAGAACTTTCAGATAAAGAATCTGACATTGTATGTGTTCTATATAATTTATTAAAATCAAGACAAAATATTAAATCTGCTTGTTGAATTAAATCATTTGATTTACTAACTTCCGTTTCATAAACAATAACCTGTTCACATAATGGTAAAAATTGCAAATTATTAGGAAATTCATTAGGAACAATTACATGAACACTATGATAATCATTCAAGGCACTTAGCAATGCTAGTGATGAACCTAAAGCATCACCATCGGGTGTTTTATGAGTGGTAATGACGATATTCTTTTTCTTAGAAAGAATTTTTTTAACTAACTGATAATCCATAAAAAGTTTAATCAAACAAAAATAATATAAATTATCTTATTGATATATCATATTTTTTTAATTAAATTCAAACAAAAATTTAATAATGAAAAATACACGAACTTTTACCATGATTAAGCCAGATGCTGTTCAAAATAAATATACTGGACAGATAATCACTCATATCGAAAATGCTGGCTTTAAAATTATTGCAATGAAACTTAGGAAACTTTCAACTCAACAAGCTCAAGACTTTTATGAAGTTCACAAAGAAAGACCATTTTTCAATGATCTAATAAAATACATCACTTCAGGACCAATTATAGCTGCAGTACTTGAAAAAGAAAATGCTGTAGAAGATTTCAGAAAACTTATTGGAAGCACCAACCCTGAAGATGCTGATGAAGGAACTATAAGAAAATTATACGCAAAATCTATTGATGCAAATGCAATCCATGGTTCTGACAGTGATGAAAATGCTGAAATTGAATCTAATTTTCATTTTCAGAAATCAGAAACTATCTAATAATCACATCTGACAGGTTATTTTTAAGGTCTTTTAGCCTATTAAGTATTGTTTTTTTTTGTGCAATCAAATCAGATTTCAAATATGGATTTTTAATGGTTACATAAAATAAATTATTTTCAATATATATTTTTCGAGATTCTGACAAGACATGTTTTCCTACTACTCTACTCCATAATTGCTTTGGTGACAATATCTCTTTATCATAGCCTTTTTTTTTATTTAAAAAATCTGAGATTACTTGACTAATCTTTTTAACTTTTGCGTTCCTCATAATAATTGCCATTTTTATCAAAAATAAAGTACTTAGACTCTATATCTACTTTGTTTAATATTTTATCAACTCGATCTTTACTAGTATCAGTAATAAATATTTGACCAAATTCTTTTTCGTTTAGAATACGAATTATTTGCTCCACCCTATCATAGTCTAATTTGTCAAAAATATCATCCAACAATAAAATAGGTTTAATTTGTAAAATATCTTTTAAAATCTCAAAATATGCAAACTTAAGAGCAATTAAAAATGATTTTTGTTGACCTTGAGATCCGGTTTTTTTTAAACTATAATTATTAATCTTAAAAACAAAATCATCTCTATGAATCCCATTAGTTGTATAAGTTAAAAATTGGTCCTTTTTAATACTAGTATTCAATAAATGAGCAAAATCATCATAATGTAGCTGAGATTGATAATCTATGTCAATTGATTCACTGCCATTCGAAATAATTTTATAGTATTTTTGAACTACTTTAATAATATTATGAACGCATTCCTTTCTCTTTGAGAAAATTGAATTTCCATATTCACACAAGTTAGAATCATAAATAGATAAAAGTTCATCAGCATCTTTAATCGAAGAATATTTTTTTAACAGTATATTTCTTTGTTGGAGACTTTTATTATAAGTGATTAATTCATTTATATAAGTGGGATCTAATTGTGATAAAAATTTATCAAAAAACCTTCTTCGTTCCTCATTACCACCTAAAATGATACTACTATCCATTGGAGTTATAATTACTAGTGGTATTTTGCCTATGTGATTTGATAGTTTGTCATACTTTTTACTATTAAATTTTATCTGTTTCTGTTTATTTTGAACTGAAGCTTGCACAACACATTGATTTGAAAAATCATCGATGTAACTTCCCTTAATCATAAAATAATTTTCTAGAAATCTAATATTATTTTGTTCTATATGGCTATAATAACTTTTACAAAAAGACAAGTAATATATAGCATCAAGAAGATTTGTTTTTCCAACACCATTCTTTCCTAAAAAGCAATTAATATAATTAGAAAACTTAATTGTTAAATTTTCATGGTTTTTATAGTTAACTAAAGATATGAGATTTAAAATCATATTTATATTTAATAATATGAGAAAATAACTTAATTTTACTGCAAAATAAATTTTTTATGAAAAAAAACAATAATACTGATAAACAATTAGCTAATATTGAAGAAGGTTTAACTAAAACTGAACAATTTATTGAAGATAATAGAAATATACTAATGTCTATTATTGGCGCAATAATAATTATTTTCATAGTGATTTATGGTTATAAAAATTTTTATAAAGAACCTCGAAACCAGGAAGCACAAAACCAGTTATTTATAGGCGAACAGTATTTTGAAAAAGGTGAATTCCAACTTGCATTGAACGGAAGTGATGACTATGTTGGCTTGATTGATATTAGTGAAAAATATTCAAATACTAAATCTGGAAATTTAGCAAAATATTACGCTGGAATTTCTCATTTAAAATTAGGAGAATTTGAAAGTGCAATTCAAATACTTGACAAGTATAATTCTGAAGATAAATTATTATTATCTATTGCAAAAGCTGCAATTGGAGATGCATTCTCAGAATTAAATCAACCTCAAGAAGCAATTGAGTATTATAATAAAGCTATTCGTATTTCTCCCAACAAGTTAACAACACCTTTATTTTTAATTAAATGTGCCAATCTGTACGAAATGGAAAAACAATTCAATGATGCAAAAGAATGCTATCTTAAAATTCAATCAAATTTTCCAGAATCATCTCAAGCAAAAAATATTGAAAAATATATTAATAAATTAAATTAATTTGAAACAAGAAAAAGATATAAATTATCAATTAAATGATAATGATGGTGAAGGGAAGAAGATTGGAATTGTTAAATCCTTGTGGAATAACAATGTTACAAGTATGATGTATAAATACTGCATTGAAACATTAACCGATCATGGAGTTAGTGAAAAGAATATTTATACACTTGAAGTTCCGGGAAGTTTTGAGTTAATATACGGAGGTAAAAAAATATTGAGAAATAACAATCTCGATGCTGTAGTACTAATTGGGAGTATTATAAAGGGAGAAACACCTCATTTTGAATTTATTTCTCAAGCAGTCACCAATGGAGTTAAAGACTTAAATATTTTATATGATATACCTTTTATTTTTTGCGTCTCTACAGATTTAAATTTGCAACAAGCGCTTTCAAGATCTGGTGGACAAAAGGGAAATAAAGGCAGAGATGCAGCCAAAACAGCTTTACAATTAATTAAAGAATAAAATTATTCAATTAAATATTTTTTTAGAGTAATTATAAGCATTTTCAAAAGCCAACATATCAAGAGAATGAGGTATCTTATTTTTGGCTATAAAATTCAATATTTTTTCTGTACCTAAATTACCAATTAAGGAACTATTAGTAAATGGACAACCACCGTAGCCACCTATTGCAACATCATATCTTTTACAGCCAACATTCCATGCTGATTCTATTTTTTTAATTGCATCATCAGGATGACAATGTAGATGTAAACCTACATCTAAATCAGTGAAATTACTATTAACTTCAGAATATAATTCTGAAATTAATTGACTAGAAGCCTGACCAGTTGTATCTGCAAGCGAAATCGACTTT
>MDTB01095798.1_pt1 | contig 34096 bp, 36 predicted proteins | sample 811161 | NCBI WGS metagenome assembly MDTB01 (sample SAMN05326650, study PRJNA326480) | marine metagenome | isolation source: seawater | place: Mediterranean Sea | collected 2009 | reverse complement strand
CTTTTTTTAAAGAAAAATTTTTCATTTTTGAATTTATATAGATCCTTTTGGAAGTACAGTAGTTATTGAATTTTTTCTAACTTTAATATTCACACCATTTGAAACTTCAAGCTCAACAGCATCTTCTTTTACTTTTATAATTTTTCCCATTATACCGTTTGATACAACTACTTCTGCGCCATTTGTTAATGAATCAATTAATTTTTTATGCTCTTTCGCTCTCTTATTTTGAGGCCTAATTATCATGAAGTACATTATTATAAAAAATAAGACTACCATTATAAGCATACTCATTCCGCCATCTGCTGGGCCTGCTGCTTGTGCGTAAGCGTTATTTATAATATTCATATCTTTTCCTATATAATTTTTATTGTTTTAATCAATATTTCCATTAATCCCTAAGAGAATAAAATTCTTTAGTAAAATCATCAAATTTGTCTTCTCTAATAGAATTCCTTATATTTACCATTAAGTTGTGATAATAATACAAATTATGAATCGTGTTTAGTCTTAATCCAAGTATTTCTTTACAATTGTCAAGATGCTTCAAATATGATCTAGTATAATTTTTACAGGTATAACATTGACAGTCCTCTTCTATAGGCTTCATGTCATCTTTATAACGACTGTTTCTTAGCTTCAAAATACCTTTTTTAGTATATAAAAAGCCCGTTCTTGCATTTCTTGTCGGTATAACGCAGTCAAACATATCTACACCGCGTTTAACTGCCTCAATTATATCCTCGGGAGTACCAACACCCATTAAGTATCTAGGCTTATTTTTGGGCATTTTATGGGCAATATTATCTAAAACTGTATTTCTCTCTTCCGAAGTTTCCCCTACCGATAAACCACCAATTGCATAACCATCAAATCCGATATCAATAAGACCCTCCAGAGACTTATCTCTTAAGTCATCATATATTCCACCTTGCACAATACCAAACAAATTACTTTTTTCTTTTGTCAAAGACCGTTTTGACTGTTTTCCCCATAAAATTGATAGATCAAGAGATATCTCGGCTGTTTTTTTATCCGCTGGATAAGGTGTACACTCATCAAATTGCATAATAATATCCGAATTGAATTGCTCCTGTAGCCAAATAGATTTTTTTGGATCTAAAAAAACTTTTTTTCCGTCGATCGGAGAACTAAAATGAACACCATCTTTAGTTATCTTTCTTAGCTTTGCCAAACTAAAAACCTGATACCCGCCTGAGTCAGTTATAATAGCTCCATCCCAATTCATAAAATCGTGAATACCTTTATGTTGTAAAATAATGTCAATGCCTGGTCTTAACATGAGGTGAAAGGTATTTGCTAAAATTATTTTATAACCAAAATTTTTAACTTCGGAGGCTGTCATTGTTTTTATTGTTGCGGCGGTACCAACTGGCATAAAACAAGGTGTTTCGATAGTATTATTATTTAAAGATAATGTTGCTAAACGAGCTTTTTTAGATATTTTATTTATTTTAAATTCAATCATTAGATTATTAAAGTTGAGTCACCATAGCTAAAGAATTTATAATTATTTTTTATAGCATATTCATATGCTTCAAGAATTTTTTTTGTATCGTAAAATGCTGCAATCATAATTAATAAGCTTGACTTAGGAAGATGAAAATTTGTCACCAAACAATCTACAATTTTGAAATCATAACCAGGCTTTATAAAAATATCCGTTTCATAAAATTTATCTTCTTCATGCTTAAAGAGATAAAAACTCTCTAATGCTCTTGCCACTGTTGTACCTACACATACAATTTTACCATTATTTTCTTTGCATTGCTTTATTAAGTCTACGGTGCTTTTTGGAACGCAAAATAATTCTGAATGCATTCTATGATTATTTATATTTTCTGTCTTTATGCTAGAGAAGGTTCCCATCCCTATATGAAGTGTAATATTTGAAATTTTCACACCCTTGTTCTTTATTTTCTTCATTACATGCTCATCAAAATGCAAAGCTGCTGTAGGTGCTGCCACTGAGCCATCATTTTTAGCAAAAATTGTTTGGTAATAACTCTCATCATTTTTATTAGGGCTTCTTGTGATGTATGGTGGTAAAGGAATCTCACCAAAATTACTTAACAACTTCTTTACAGACAAATTTTTTACATAAACCTGACAAAAAATACCATTATTACTTTTTATTTCAAGTTCTATATTATCGTTTATTATCACTATGTCACCAATCTTAATTTTTCTAGTTGATTTCATCTGGCAGATAAAACTATCATCAGATAAAACTCTTTCAATAAATATTTCTACTTTGCCTTTTGTGCCATATCTATTAGCATGTAATCTAGCAGGAATAACCTTTGAGTCATTTACAATTATTAAGTCATTTTTGCCTAAAAACTTATCTATATTTATAAATTTTTCACTCAGTAAATCACCAGTTTTTCGATTTATTACTAATAATTTTGACTCACTCCTACTATTTTTTGCTTCTTGAGCTATCAATTTTTTTGGAAGAGAAAAATTAAAACTGTTTATTTTCATTATGGTATATTGTGATATAAAATTATTATTTATAATACAATAACATGGGGTAGTTAATGAAAAAAATATTAATATGTGGTGCAACAGGTTTCATTGGTAAAAATATTACACTCGGCTTGTCAAAAAATAAAAACTATAAAATTCATGCTGTGAGATTTAAAAGACCAGCCTATAAAACTTCTTCTAATGTTAAATGGCATAAAGCAGACTTAAGGAATCCAGATTCTGTTGAAAAGTTAATAAAAGGTATGGATATTGTAATTCAAGCTGCGGCTACAACTTCAGGTTCTAAGGATATTGTATCAAAGCCATATATCCACGTGACTGACAATGCCGTAATAAATTCTTATATGTTTAGATCTTGTTTTACTCACAAAGTAAAACACTTTATCTTTCCTAGTTGCACTGTTATGTATCCTTCCTCAAAAAAAGCAACAAAAGAAAGTGATTTTAATGGAAGGATTATTGATAAGTATAAAGGGGCTGGTGAAACGAAAGTCTATCTTGAAAAAATAGCTAAATTTTATTCAATGCTTGGAAATACAAAATTTACAATTATTCGACATTCAAATATATATGGTCCACACGATAAATATGATTTAGATAAAAGCCACGTATTTGGGGCAACAATAACAAAAGTTATGAGAGCAAAGAAAACTCTCGAGGTTTGGGGCTCAGGAGAGGAAATTAGAGATTTTTTATATGCAGAGGATCTAGTTGAATTTGTAAAAAAATCAATCCAGAAACAAAAAAAACAATACGAAATATATAATTGCGGATCAGGTAAGCCCGTAACGGTAAAGGAGCTATGTGAAAAAATAATAAAAATTTCTGAAAAGGATATTCAAATTAAATTTAATAAATCAAAACCATCCATCCCGTTTAATCTATATCTAAATTGCTCTAAAGCAAAAAAAGATCTTTCCTGGAAACCAAATACAAGTATTAATGATGGCATAAGAATGACTATTGAATGGTGGAAGAAAAATATAATAAAATAATTTTTTTAGACCTATGTTAAAATAGTAACTAAAAAAGTTTGAAATACTATAACTATGCAAAGAAAAAAATCAATTACACTCATTATACCTACTCTTAATGAGATCGACGGACTTAAATTAATTTTTCCAAGAATCGATAGAGATTTGTTTGATGAAATTATTTTTATTGATGCAAAATCAACAGATGGAACAGTTGAATATATAAAAAAATTGGAAAATGTGAAGTTCTTAACGCAAAACGATAAAGGTTTAACAGCAGCAATGCTGCAAGCAACTAATGAAGTGAAAACAGAGTATGTAATTGAATTAAGTCCTGATAATAACTGTACTCCTGAATTACTCCCAAATATCATTGAAAAAATAGAGGAAGATTACGATATAGTTGTTGTATCAAGATATTTAGATAATGCTATATCAGAAGATGATACTTTTGTAACCGGGCTAGGAAACTTTTTCTTTTCAAGATTAATTCGTTATTTGGGTAAATATCCAATTACTGATGCTCTAACTATGTATAGAGGCTATAAAGTTTCAATTATCAGGGAGCGTCTTTTTATAAAATATCTCTCAACTGGTCATATATTTGAACCATTAATATCCGCTTATGGAAATTTTATGAATTACAAATATATTGAGATACCTGGAACCGAATTAAAGAGAATTGGAGGTGAGGCAATTACTGATAATAAAATGAACGTTATAAAGGCTGGATTATGTATTTTTATTGTTATATGTAGGCTATACTTTAAAAAGTTTCTAAAATTATAAATAAATAATGAGTTTTATAAAATTTTTAAAAACGAAAGATTTCAAAATTGCAGTTTTATCTTCAGTTATACCAATATTTTTTATGATTTTGTGGCAAATTACCAATATTGGTTTGCCAATTGCTGACGCTAATGATTTCATAGGAGCTGCAGGGAGAATTTCTAATTATTTCTGGAGTGGAGAGATATTTAAGGGATTTTATGAGCTATATTCTGACAGACCTTGGCGTCCAGTATCATTTCACTTATTACTTTTTCCTTTTATGCTTATCTCAAAAAATAATATTATTTTTACATCAGCATGTGTGCACTCTTTGTGCTTATTTTTTATTATTGTATATTCATATTTTATTTTTAGAAAAGTATGTGATAATCAAAATTTATGCAGTCTGTCAGCGATAATAATTGGTTTGTTATCAAATTCTTTTTTTCCAGGTGGTTTAATTCTATTTGCTGAAGCAGCCTTGACACCATCCATATTAGCGGCAATCTATCATCTATCTTGCTCTAACTATATGCAAAATAAAAAACATTCCATATACACATTGATAGCAATCATTATTGCTTTCACTGTGAGACCAGTAGAAGCAATTACGTATTTATTGCCAGTATTTATTTATTTTTTTTACAGAGGGTATAAGAATAATATTTTCTCTTTTGATTGTATTCAAAATGTTTTAAAAATCCTACTTGTTCCAATTTTTATTCTTGCTCTACGAGGTCTAGATATTGAAGCTGACAGAAGATTTCAAAATCTAAATAATGGGGAGGGTAGTGATTTATATTTAAAGCTATTTGAATTTTTTCTTATTTTTCTTTTACTACTGTTTATAAGTAAAACTAAAAATTTTTTTGTATTCGTAAAAAATTCAGCTTTTGTATATAAAAATTATTCTATTCTAATATTTTCTATATTTTCGTTGATATTTTTTATATGGTTCTATGATTCTTGGCGAGATCTATATATATGGATTTATACAACACAGTTTGGAAAAGTAGCTACGAGTAGTAATTTTTTTAGTTTTCCAGTAACTTTTGAAAATTTAATTGATAATATTTTTTGGCAATTTTCTTGGGCGGGTCTACTTCCCGTTATTGTTATTTTTTCAATTTTCATTTTATCTTATCTTTATAAAATTTATTTTAAGTCATCTCATTATAATATTGAGAGTTTTAAATATTTCTTAATTTCAATAATATTTCCTTTCTTAATAGTTATAATTACAATATCAAATACTCCAAGAAAATTTGCAGCTACTTATATAATAATTTTGGTTATGGGGTTTTTATTAATTCTATCTTTAAATAAATTAAAAAAATTTCTATATGCTTCTTTAACGCTACTTATAATATGTCAATCATTTTCAATTTATACTATTTCTGTTAATAGTAAACCTCAAAAGTTTACTTCCTTCATATCAGGAAATAGTATACCTAACCCAAAGAAATATTCTGTAGAGCCAAAAATTATAGATCTTATATATAGTAAGTCTAAAGAGTTTAGTTTTAAAAATGTTGATCTAACATATATATACCCTGGTATAGATGTTGATATTTTTCAATCATCTCTTTTAAATAGTTTAAAACCTAATTTAACCTATATAACTTCTTTGCCTTTACTCTTTGATACGCCTTATTCAAGAAAATGGATAATTGAGCGCTTCTCGACAACAGATGCATTTTTCATTATTAATCCAAATGGCTCACTTGATTTGTCTGATGATAAAGCAAATATTTTTCTTGAAAAATCAAAAGAAATTAAAAATAGCCAAGAAAAATTCTATGAAGAATTACTATATTTCTATCTTTCAGGAAAATTAGAAAAAGAACACGGCTTTATAAATATAGGATGTGTGGAAATAGACACTGCAGATATTGAATTAAATAAAAAAAACAAAGTTATTCAAGAGGGGTGTCTTTTAGCAAAAAAAAATTTAAAAAACAATAATGCTAATTAAACTCATTAAAATATTAATTGGTGGTTTATTAATATATATTATAGTTAAAAATAACGTAATTGATTTTTCAGTATTTAAAAAAATTGATTTTCTGCTTACTTTTAAGATAATTACTCTCATTATCCTTATAGCAATTCTTGGAAGTTTTAAATGGTACATTTTACTAAAAGTACAAAATTCAAATATTAAATTCAGAGAGGCTTTTGAAGCATATTATTTTGGGTATTCACTTAATTATATTCTTTTTGGCCTAGCGGGTGATGTTGCCAAAACTATATTAATAATTCAAGAAAGAAATAATAAAATTGGAATAGCTATGTCGGTGGCAATAGATAGACTGCTTGGATTTTTTTCTATGATATTTATAGTAATTTTATTTTTACCCTATATTTTATTAAGTATTAATTATTCTAGAAACATAGGTGAACTTTTCTTAGCCAATATTATTCCATACAATATTTCAATATTTTTTACGTTATTAATTTTTTTATTATTTTTTAACAAATTTTTAAATAGTAGAAGGTTAAATATTAAATTAATTAAGTTTTTAAGGAAATATAAAAGTAAAATAGTTACCTTGATTATAAAAATACTAAAATCTTTATTTACTTACAGAAAGTCAATTTTTATAATTAATATTAATTTATTTCTTGCATTTGTAATTCAAATTATTATAACGTTGTGTTTATTTATAATATCCTTTTATATATCCTTTGAAAATTCGGGTTTTATTAATCAACTAATATCAAGTGTTATAGTTCAAATACTTAGCGTAATTCCAATATCACCTGGTAATATTGGTGTTAGCGAAATTGCATTTTCAGAAATTATGTTTCTTTTGAATAATAATATTGCTCTACAGTATGCTTCTATATATTTATTATTTAGATTTTTTAATATGTTATTCTCGATTCCAAGTGTATTATTATATTTTATAGCTTTTAAATCAAAAAAGTAAAATAATGAAAAAGAAGAATAAAAAATGGGAGTTGCTTGAAAGAAATTTAGTTTATGATGGATCTCCTTACATTAAAATATTTAAAGATAAAATTAAATTACCATCAAATGATATAATTGATGATTATCATCGTATAGAAGTTAATGATGCAGTCATGTTACTTATAGAAAATGAGAATAATGAATTACTGGTATATAATGAGTATAGGCATGGCTTAGGTGAAATAACTTATACTTTTCCAGCTGGTGGTATAGAAAACAAAGAAAGTATTGAGATGGCATCAAGACGAGAAATAATGGAAGAATTAGGATATAAATTCTCTTTTTATAAATTATTAAAAAAATACGTGGTGAGTGGCAGCTATAGATTTTCAGAATTAAACATGGTGCTAATTAAGGATATAATTAAGGTCTCTGAACCAAAGAGTAAAGATATGGAAAATCCTGAAATAATATGGTTATCAAAAGAATTAGTAAAAAAAGCACTCTATGAAGATAAATTCAAAGGCTTAACTTATGCAACGGCGGCATTCGTTTGGATGATTTATAATGAAGAAGAATAAAATCTGGATCACTGGAAATGGGATGGTTGGTAAAGCTTTAGTAAAGAAATTATCGACTTATCGAAACTATGAATCTATCATTACACGCAAAAGTGAAATTGATCAGACAAATCAAAAAAAAGTGAAGAATTGGATGGTAAAAAATAATCCTGATACAATAATTATTACTTCGGCTCTCGTTGGCGGAATACAATTAAATTCAAAAATCCCTGCTTCTTTTTTATATCAAAATTCAATGATCTATTTGAATATAATAAATGCAGCACACGAATGTAATTGCAAAAAAATTATTTTTTTAGGCGCAAGTTGCATGTATCCAAAAAATTCAAAACAACCATTCAAAGAAGATTCAATTTTAGATGGTAAAATAGAGCAAACAAACGAGGGTTATGGATTATCAAAAATTATTGGTTTGAAAATGTTAGAAATGATTAACAAACAATATAACAAGTCTCATATTTCTATTATACCAGCTGCAAGTTATGGCCCTAATGACTGTTTTGATCAGTCTAAGAATCATGTAATACCTGCAATGCTGGCAAAATTTCATCACGCAAAAATTGAAAAAAAGAAAAGTATAAAAATATGGGGATCCGGAAATGCCAGACGCGAATTTATCCATGTTGATGATATGGCTGACGGTATTATACATATAATGAAAAATTATAAAGATAATACTCCTATAAATCTCTGTACTGGCGAAGAAGTCACTATTAAAAAATTATCTTATATTATTAAAAATATTGTTAACTTCAAAGGAGAAATAATTTTTGATAGTAAAAAACCAGAAGGGATTAAAAGAAAAATCTTAAATAATGAAAAATTAAAAAAACTTAATTGGAGTCACAAGATTTCACTTGAGGAAGGTATTAAACAATTATATGAAGAATACAAATTAAAAATGGAGTAAAATCAAATATTATTTAGCAATTGTTTATGATATATTATGAAAAATAATATTTGAAAAAAAATGAAAAAAAATATAAAAAAATATTTAGATCAAGTTTCAAAAAATTTTGTTCTACTAGATAGAGAAGCTGCTAATATTGAAAAAGCTGCTAATATTATAATAAATGCTTTAGAACAAAATAATAAAATTATTTTTTGCGGGAATGGTGGCTCTGCTGCTGATTCACAACACCTAGCTGCCGAGCTAATGGGAAGATATAAGTTAGATAGGAAACCTTTGGCTGCCATGTCTCTAACCGTAGATACATCAGCTCTTACTGCTATTGGTAATGATTATGGGTATGATAATGTCTTTGCAAGACAACTAGAAGGGGTTGGGAATAAAAATGATGTTCTTTACGCTACATCTACAAGCGGTACTAGCAAGAATATTATACAAGCAGTAAATAAAGCTAAAGAACTGAATATTTCTGTAATTGGATTAACAGGAGATAATAACTCCTTACTATCTAGTTTATCAGATGTTGCTATCCAAGCTCCGAGCAATGAAACGAATTACATTCAGGAAATGCATATTGCTATTGGGCAATTAATATGTGGAATAGTCGAGAATTATTTTTTTGGAAAAAGATAATTTCTTTAAAAAATACATTCTATGAAAGTTCTATTATTTTTCGTTTACTACTATTTCCAATTTCAAATTCCTCTCCTTCTGATATGTAGCATGATGAATACCAAGGTCTAGATCTTGCCGAATTATTTGGGTATGAACCATGTATGCAATTACCATTAAGAACCACGATAGAATTCCCAGGAATTATTATATCTTTTTTTTTATTTAAAAATTCATTAGGTATCTTACATTCGCTTCCTGGATTATCGCCAACTTTTTCTCTAAAACTTATATTATTTTCTGCAGGAAGTAATCCAAGTTTATGAGATCCAGGATAACAATATATTGTTCCATTTTCCTTATCAGCATCTTTTAAAAACCAATTGAGAGTTACATACGAAGCATTTTTTGACTTGGGATAAAAATTATCCTGATGGGGCTTCCAAGCTTGTGAACAATAGTCTGAAAAAGCTTCTTTAAATATAAATTGACTACTTAGAGCAACAACACTTTCTCCGTGAAAAAACTTTAATATTTCTGACATCCTCTTATCTGTCATAATTGATCTTGCCATTAAAGACGTTTCCTTTACCTCATTTAAAGTTAGATCTGATTTTGGCCTCTCGTCTTGTTCAAGTAACGATTCATAACGATCAGGGTTAATTAGTGCTGCAAAACTCTTATTTGCATGTCTCCGAACAGAGCTATTAAATTTTTCAGCTTCACTGTCTGAAAATATTTTTTCTAAAATTACATAACCATTATCGTCATAAAATTTTTTAAAATTATCATTCATAAAATAGTACTCAAACTAGTTAAAGCAACGTTCTTATATTTCATTATTTTTAAGTTGATTATATGCTTTTTTTGACAAATTTAAAATACCACTAACAAGTACTTTATCATGCTCTATATTTATATTACTATTTAAACCTTTGTTTAATTTTGTATTTTCTAACTTTTTTATTGGAAGAAAGAAAAAAATAAAATTTTTTAATATTAAGATAATGCCTAATATCATTTTTAAAAATTTAAAAAGAAAATTTTTATCTTTATGCTCATCTCGATAAATCTGTATAGTTTCAGATACATATTCTGAAAATGAGAAAAATTTTTCCTCTATTGGAAGATTATAACATGCTGAGCCAATTAAGTTTTTCTTAAGATCAACTATTTTTATTATTCTAGATTCGTAATCTTCGATGAATTCAAACTCTTTCTCAATTTTTGAGAAATTATCTATATATAATGCTAATTTTACAGCTCTTCTAAAAAAGACTTGTCTGCTGTAATTCTTTAACAAAATTGCATCAGGTTTTAGAAAAAATTTTTCTACTATAAAAATTCGTACCTTATGATAATTTGATAAATTATTATTTTCTACTCCACTGTGTTCATATTCTTCAAGTTCTATATCAAGAGCTGAGATTGAACGAAATAATCCTGTTCTTCTAAGTTTTCCAAGATAAAATTGTACAGCCTGAGAAGAAGCATCAGAAAACTCTCCCCATCCTCCAGAAATTTCAAGCCACCTTCTAGTAACAAATGGAAAGTTTTCTGGAATTGTTATAGCCTCTTTTAGTCTATAATAATTTATATTTTTGTATTTACTAATACAGACCCTAAAAATATTATCCTCATAAAAATTTTTATAGCTTTCTAGCTTTTGATCCCAATTCGTAGTTTTGAATCTTACTTTATCGCTAATCTGATTATGAAAATTACTAGTCTTTGATGCTATTGGAAAAAGGTCATCTATACATAGGTTTAATAAGTTATATTTACTTCTTTTATTAAATTGATATTTAATTTTTAATGGTGAGTTCTTATTTAAGCTTAATAAATTTTTCTTACAAGTTTCATCTCCATCATCAAGTAAAAAAATTATTTCTATATTCTCTGGATATTTTGAAGTGCTTTCTAGATTCTTGATTAAAGCATGCTGATTTTTTTGGTTATTACTTGTACAATAAAATGTAATATTTATCATATTATTTAAAAGGTTCTTTGCAGCCTATAAAAGATGCCACAGCATATCTATTTTCTTTAGCATATTCTGCCACTGGAGTTACACAATGGGGCAATTTTTTTTGATTATTTATAAAAACTATTCTATTTCCTTTTGGCATTACAGCATGCATATCCTCCGATTTTGTACTTTTTGCAATCATCAATATACCACCCCAATCCCAAATCCATTCATCACAAAGATAATATAATATACTTATATCTACTCTATCAACATCTCCACGCAAATCATCAACGTGTATTCTTGAAAAGTCATTTTTCATATATTTTAGTATGTATGTTGTATCTGTTTTTACAATATTTTGGAAGAGCTTGTTAATTTTAGTTAAAAATATTTCAGCATAATCTTTTCTCCAGCAGCTACTTTCTTCAAGCACTTTAGCTCTCCATCCTTGAAGATAATACTCTTCATCATTTTTTGGAAAATATTTAGATTCCATTTCAAAAGGACCTCCCTTTTGATAGTGTGGTCTCACTTGATCTACTCTTTCCCAGTTATTTTCTTTTTTAAAAGTATGTAAAAGTTTCTTATAAAATTTCTCTTCTAAAAAATCATCAACAATAAAGAAACCATCTGTATAAAACTTTTTAATATCTTTCATTTTATTTTCTACCATCTAAAATTAGATTTCCTTTGCCCTCTAACATAGCCTGATATATTTCTTTTAAAACGTAGTCAATGTCCATTGCATTTTTCCTTTCAGGCCAGGTTTTTATGTTCGTTGGATAAACATCTAAAATATTATAACTATTTTCTTCTTGCTTGAGACTATCTGAAAAACCTTTTAATCCCCACTTACTTGCAGCATATAAAGTTCTATTTCTTCTTGCTTCTAATCCTACCATTGAATTTATATTTATTACATGATCTAAATTATCTGAAAGAGCTTTAATAATTTTTATTGGTGCAATTAGATTTACAGCTATCATGTTCTCTATTATATTGTTAGTAATTTCTTTAAATGGCAAATCTGGACATATGATTCCAGCATTATTTATAAGTATTTTAATATTTTGCTCATATGCTATTTTGCAAAGTGAATCAATGTCGTTATTTTTTTTTAGATCAGCTGTAATATAATTAGCTTTTACTCCATTTTTTCTAATTTGTTCTTGGGTAGACTTCAGTTTTCTTTCGTCTCTCCCATGAAGTAATATATTGTGTCCGTGTTTTGAAAAATACAATGCTAAATAATTTCCTAAGCCATTACTAGATCCAGTTATTAATACATTATTTAAAGACATTGTATCTCTCATCAATCAATTCTTTATTTTCGATGAACCAATCAATTGTTTCATTAATTCCTGAATCTAATGGAACGCTTGCCGAGAAACCATACTTTACTGCTTTTGAGGTATCAAAGACCCTTCTGAAATCACCCATAGGCTTGTCTGCTAGCCATTTAATTTTTCTATTAAATCTGTTTGCAATTATCTCGGCTATTTGCCTTATTTTAATTCCAGATCCACTTCCTAAATTAATGGGCTCTGTAACTTTATTCTTAACTAAATGTATCATGCCTAATGCTACGTCCCTACAATGAATAAAATCTCTTATGGGTGAACCATCGCCCCAAACCTCGAGAATATTATTATCATGAGCTTTCCTTATCAATGAAGGTATAACCATAGCATTTGCTGGATCAAAATTATCATAAGGGCCATATACATTTGCAGGTCTGACTATTGAGCATACACCTTTTCCAAGTTGCTTTTCATATGCTTGACATTGCAGTTCGCCCATTCTTTTTGCCCACCCACCATACCAATCATTTTTTGAGGGTTGTGTTTTCCAAACATTATCTTCATATAAAACTTCTGCAGGCTCATATACACCAACTGTGCTTGTATATAAATACCATCCAACTTTTGCTAACATTGCAGCTTCTAACATATTTGTATTAAATTGTAGCATTGGTCCCATTATGTCAGCAGGTCTCTCAAGACATACCTCGGGAGAACATTTAATTCCAACTAAATTAAAAACATAATCCATATTTTTACATATTTCTATACAACCTTTAAAATCTTTAAGGTCAATATTATGGAATTTTATTTTATTTGACATATTTATAGGTTTATTGAGATCTGCTACATGGATATTTGCATCTTCTTTTAGTAATAAAGAAACCAATTGTCGCCCAATCATTCCGCTTCCACCCGTTACCAAAATATTTTTATCTTTAAACATAATATTAATTAATTTACTTTATTTTCAATTATTGATTTTACTTTTTCAGCGATAGCTTCTGGGGTTGGTGGTAAATTATCTACTTCTGGATGAAAACCTGCTGTTCTATGGTCTAAACCTAATGTATGCACTTTCTTATTTGAAGATAACATCATTGTATGCGCTATACTGCTCGCGACACCCTCTTCATAATCATCATCTAAGACCATACCACCAAATTTGCTTCTATTTAAAGCTTCATTCCAATCCTTTTTAAAATAAAAAGGTTTTATCCACAACTGATGAATTATATTAATTTTGTAACCTTGTGCCTCTAAAATTATTCTTGCTTTTTCTGAGTCAAAACGTGTTATTGAAATTGGAAATAATGTAAAGTCCGCATCTTCAACAACTATATTACGAAGTTCTTTGGTATTATCATAACTTCGTCTATGTTCGGAAATGTAGTACACGTCGTCATCTTTCATAAACTCTTTGTAAGCATATTCATATTCTTTTGGTGTCATCGGAGAAATTATCTTACTTCCTGGCATTCTTTGAAATAATGAGTGGTGAGACGAACCAGCTACTGGACCAATTGCACCCTCCATAGCAATACTTCTGATAAATATTGGGCATGATATATTCCATATTTCTTTGCTTTTACAAGCATAATTTACAATTATTGGAGCATTGTACCATTGAAAACCTTGATATCTAACTACGTATATTGGTCTTATACCTTTAAGGCCTGCACCAACAACAAAACCTCCATTAGCCACATCAGATGTTGCAACTTCTATCATGCCATCCTCTTCATATAATTCAGGAAGTGTACCTCCAACCCAACCGACAGCGGTTAAGCATTGTCCAAAACACATACTTTTTTTATCAATTAAATGTGTTCTGACAATTTCCTTTATAGTGTCTCTAACTGTTTTTTCCATGCACTTTTTACCAAATTTTCATAATATTTATCAATTTCAATACCATCATTACCAAAAAAATTCATTTCATCTTTATACCTATCAAAATTTTCTCCGTCAGTACCAGCTCCAGCATGCCAAAATTTTCTTACTGTATTTATATTAAGTAGTATTGGCTTTTTAAAAACATTTTTTAAATGGTCATTAATACTCTGAGGATCATCAGAGATATCATAGCTCTCAACTTTCATACCATTTGCTACATCATGCATCTCCCAATTCCTCCTAATTTTTTTTTCTGTAAGTATTGATAAATTATTGTCTTCAACAACAAAAAGTATTGGAAGATTTTTTGTTGAAGCCCAACCAATAGAGCTTAGTGTATAATCTTCTTCTGCAGCTGAATCACCCACGAACACAATCGTTGGAATTTTGCTAGCAAAACATGAACCAACACCAATAGGAACCTGATTACCCATTAATCCATCGTGGCCATATATATTTTTTTCTTTACATTGTATAGATGCTGAACCACCCATACCATTTGCGCAACCAGATTTTTTTCCTAACATTTCATCAATTAATTGGTGAATATCGCCACCAAAAGCTAAATATGTAGAGTGCCCGCGATGTTGTATAAAAATATCAGGCTCCATATTTAAATGAAGCATTTTTTCAGCTATTGCTGATGCAATAAATTCTTGTCCAGCAGATAAATAAACAGGAAATTTTATAATTTTCTCCTGAACTTTTTTATATAACTCGTTTTCAAAATTCCTACATAATGCAGCTTTTTTAAAAACTTCTATTCTGAAATTTTTCAAAGAATTTCCTCAATATCCTCTAAAGTTTTTTGCCAACTATCAAATCTATAACCATTATCATCAATATAAACTTTTGCCCTAGGTTTCTCACTAGTTACTTCTTTTATGTATTGCATAATATTATGCTTTTCAAGCCATTCTTCAACTAGCTGGGTACCTGTTTTACCATCAACCAATGGTCTATTTGCTTTAGCTTTTGCAGTAAATATTATTATATTATATTTTTTCGAAAGAAATTTAATTGCCTCCAAAGAGCCAGGCAAAGGATCTCCATAGCAAGTACCATCATACCAACCTTTATCAAAATTATGAATTACACCGTCAAAATCTATTGCAACATTATTTAATTCTGCTTCAAAACCTGGCGGGACATGGTGAGAGCTTTTTGTATCCATTTTATTTTATAATTTTGTATCTAGAGATTTAACAATCATAATTGTTGTATCAGAGTGAATTTCTTCGAAAGTGCCTAAAAGTCTTTTTACTATATGAGCAGCTATAACATCTCCCGGGCCAGCTACAAGTATATCTTTTTGTTCAGTTAATATCCCCCCATTAAGAAACATAATATTTTCATGATCTTGTATTTTCATAAAACTCTCTTTTTTTGTAATGCTTTCGACAAAAATTTTACAATTTGAGAATATATAGGTATTTTTTTCATTTTTCTTTGGATCTTTAAAGAAAATACACTCTCTTGTTTTTTTCTTTTCACTTGATTTTCCTTCATATGGTTTTGCTTTTCTACCGTATTTATCTTCTAAGCGAACTAAGTCGTGTTTAAGTTTTGGCGTTTCAATCTCAAAAATATTTGCACCGCCTTTAGATAAAGCTTTTGTTGAATGAAACAAACCTTTTCTAATCATTATTTTTCTTCCAGCAACTAACCTGTTTATGTCATTTAAAAAAGAGACGTCTACAGTTCCATCGAGAACTATAAGACCAGTATCTTTTTTTGGATGGCAATGAAGTGATGTTTGATGACCCTCTTCAATATGTAAAAACCATAGGCCCACATGATTATTTTCATAAGCTAGATATTCGTAACCCCAAGGCTTATCAACTATTACATTTTTATATTCTGCTTGATTATTTACCATTTGATTTATTATAAACTTCAAATACGGCTTTCATCCATTGACCCATCCATTTATAATGCGGGCAACTTACTAAATTATCTGAAACTACTGCTGGACCGTCAACATAATTTGCTCCAGAATTAGATATATCATCCTTTATACTATAATATCCGGAAACGTCTCTACCAGATGTAATTTTCGAAGAAATCAAAAGCTGAGCTCCATGGCATATACAAGCAATAGTTTTCTTTTTATCATCCCATTCTTTTATAAATTTTAATGCACTTTGATTTTGTCTAAGATATTCAAGAGCTTTTACGCCACCAGGAATAATTAGTAAATCATAATCGCTCATATGTTTGTCAAATAATTTTTGATCATCTAAATCAAATACTGATTGTGTACATTCATTATAAGTTCCAAGAATACCAAAGATTCTTCCTAATTTGTTCGCCATAAGATCAACCTCGAAACCCTCTTCTTGAACTCTATAATATGGATAAACAACCTCGTGATCTTGATAACTTTCCCATGTAAGAATTAAAGCTTTTTTTGACATTTGATCCCCTTTTTTTTTAGTAAATTTAATTTCATATTTTCAATTAAGATATAATTCCACAATTCTTTAGCAATTTCAATTAATTAGTATACAGTTTATCTGTAAAAGCATTGTACCTATTTAAATCTTTATTATTATTTTTATTATACCATTGAATAGTTTTCTCAATACCAATATCTAATGTTGTTTTAGGGTTTATACCTATAGATTGGGCTCTTTCAGTGCTCATTATTCTCTTTAAATCTCCTGAAGGTTTTGAAGTATCCCATACAATTTTACATTCGTCAGGCATCTTGCTAGATATAGTTGTTGCAATTTCTTTAATTGTAACCCCAGAACCACTTCCAAGATTAATAGGTTTGTTATATCCTTGTTGCACTACACTCAACATTCCATCCGCAACATCTTCTGAATATATAAAATCTCTAATTGGACTTCCATCTCCCCAAACAGTTAGCGGTCTTTCTCCAGAAGTTGCTCTATTGATTAAACTTGGAATAACCATAGCATTTGCTGGATCAAAATTATCATAAGGGCCATATACATTTGCAGGTCTAACGATAGAAATCTTATCCCATTTATATTGAATTTCATAAGCTTGAGCTTGTAACTCTCCCATTCTTTTTGCCCATCCAGCAAATCTATCATTTTCCGAGGGAAAAGTTGACCAAACATCATCTTCATAAAATATATCAGCAGGGTGATAAACGCCGATACTGCTTGTAAATAGATATCTTTGGACTCCCGATTGCCTTGCCGCTTCCATCATATTTATTGAAAAAGTAATTGTTGGAATAAAAAAACTTGCTGGATTTTCAAGAGTCATTTTTGGAGATCCTTTAACCCCAATTAAATTAAAAACTATTTCCTTGCCCTTGCAAACTTTTAAACAATTATCAAAAATTCTTAAATCTAAATTTATAAAATTAACAGATTTATCAAGTTTAGGATTTTTATCTAAAGAGACTACAGTTAAATTTGCACCAAGAGTAACCAGTTTATTTACTAAAGGCATACCTATAAGGCCTGTGCCTCCTGTGACAAGAATATTCTTATTTTTAAAATAACTCATTTTTAAATGGTCTCTCTGAATAAATAATTTTAGTTCCTTCGTTTGTTAATTTGAATGGGACAACTGACTTGTTTTTTTTATTTAAACTTCTAACTAAATTATCTTTCTCACCCTCTTTACATGCAAATAATAGAAATCCACCTCCACCTGCTCCTAAAATTTTTCCCCCAATTGCCCCATTACTGATACCAAATTCATAAAGCTCATTTATATCTTTATTAGTGACGCTAGAAGATAAACAACGTTTGATTTTCCAAGCTTCATTCATTAATTTACCAAACTCATCTACATTATTTTTTAATAAAAAATTTTTAGCTTCTGGAACCATGTGTTGTAAAGACTTAAAATCATCTTCTTTATTAACCATATTTTTCACTTTTGATTCAGCAACTTCTGTAGCTCTTCTTGTTTGACCTGAATAAACTAGAACAAATCTACTTATGAAATTCTCAAATTCTGTTGTCGATAAGTTTACTGGTGAGATTTGATAAGTTCCATCTTTATTTATGACTACGCTATTAAATCCACCAAAGGCTGTTGCAATTTGATCTTGTATTCCAACAGTTTCATTAAGTTTGTTTTTTTCTATATTGTAAGATAATTTTGCAAGCTCATATGGATTGATTTCTTTATCCATGTCTTGATGTAAGGCCTTTATCAAAGCAGCAGTGAAAGCAGAACTAGAACCCATTCCACTTCCTCCTGGCAAATCTCCAATATATGATATGTCTAAACCTTTATCGTAATTAAAAAATTTCAATGTTTCTTTTACTATAGGATGCTTAATTAAATCAATATTATCTACCTCTTCAGCTAGTCGCCATAAAATTCTAAATTCTTTCTCATGAAATTCTGGCTTCACTCTTAAAGTTATATAGGTATAGTAATTAATTGTCATTGACAAAAAAGCACCCCCATTTAACGAGAACCAGTTTTCATAGTCTGACCCTCCTCCAAAGAAAGAAATTCTGTAAGGTGACCTTGATACAATCATATAATTTTTCTTTATTATTGTTATTGAATTGTATTATATTACAAGAATTAGAATTTTATAACCATTTTTTAATTCTAGCTCTATAAATTATTTCAGAAAAAGGACATTTTATAATATCAATTAACCAATATAATCCCTTTAAATTAAAACCTATTTTAAAAGTACTTATAAATTTTTTTACATTTACTTTATAAAAATACCAAACTAATAAAAGTGAAAGATTGTGAGACTTAAAATCTATTAATTTATTTTTTTTATATTGTGATAAATTATTTTTTTTTAAATAATTATCAGCTATTCCAATATGTTCCTCTCTAATTTTAACTAAACCTGATCTGCTTCCACTAAAAGATTTTTTATGATGTGTCATTTTATATAATATTTTCTCTATAACAAAGTTTTTAACATTATTCAAAGCAAGTCTTATTAAAAATTCTCTATCATTTGAATAAAAAATTGTGTTATCATAATATAATGGTGTTAGATAACCATATTTTTTAAAAATACTTCTTCTATAAAAGTGGTTAAGAACATGCTTGTATAATGCGTTGCTTAGATTTAAAGAAATATTTTTTTCTTTCTTTGACTCAAGAATAATTTTTTTTGTTTCAAGGTTTTCTATAGACAATCCATAAGAAATAACATCAATATTTTTTTTTGTATTTGCAATATCTGAGATATAATTTAAAGCATCAGAGGTTAAATAGTCATCTGCATATAAAAATCCTATAAATTCTCCAGTGGATATTTCAATTGCTTTATTACACGCCGCAGCACTACTCTCGTCTTTTTCTGAAATAACAGTATTAATAATTTCCTTGTTTTTATTTATTACTTCCATTGTATTATCTGTTGATAAACCATCCATCACGATAACTTCTATATTTTTATAATCCTGCGACTTAATCGAATCTAATGTTTTTTGAAGAGTTGCTCCTGAATTTTTAACAGGTATTATAATCGTTAGTTTTATATTATTACTCACTTTTTAAAACCTTTTCAATTTGTTTAAATTTTTTTTCATTTTTGATAACTTTTTCCAAATACCTTGTTTTATAAAGAAACCTTAATACTTTTATTATATGATTATCAAAAAACTCTATATAACACCAAATCATAAAAATAAAATTTTTAGTTTTTGTATCAATAATATGATTCTTTGACCCTCTATAATAAAAGAAATTAAATCTTCTAGTAAAGTTTCTAAAATAAGTTTTTTTTCTGCTTATTTGAATATAATTGTTAATGGTATTTGTATTGTCTATAGCATTAACAAGGTTATAAGCAGATAAAGAGGCTATATTTTGCACTTTATACGACATTAATTTAAAAAAAGCCTTATAGTATATTCTCGATCTTTTAATCCTTTCTTTTAAGTTTAAATTTTCGGACACTTCTTCACCATCGAACTTTAGATCAAAGTCTATAATATTTCTTTGGTATTTTCTTCCATAATTATTCATATAGTATGAGACGCATTCTTGAAATGTATCTGGCCCAATACATGGGTTCCATTGACCCACTGCATCCAACCATTTCTTCGTATAAAAAGCAATAGAATCGGGTTTATATCCGCATTCCCATATATCGGAATATACTTCATTTCTGTTTTTAGAGCATCTAATCCTAAAAATATTGTCATTAAAAAAATTATCATATTTAAGTATTTTCGAGTCCCAGCTTTTTGTTTGAAAGATAATCTCATCAGACATACAAGATATGTATCTAACTGAGTTTGAGGTATTTTTTAACAATATATTTAGTGGCTTCCAAGCATCAGAAAATGATTTTATTAAATCTGTTTCTATACTTGTAATTAGGTTTGGATATTTTATATTGATATTTCTTATGATATCCAACATTGCAATATCATTTTTGTCGATGCTAACTATTACTTCAATATATTTAATTTCAATTGCATTTGAAATAAGTGATATTATAAATTTATTAAAGTTGTCAGGCCTATTTGAATTAAGATGTATCGAAATTAATTTTTCATCACACATTTTTCTTAATATAGGGTATTTTTAATATCTTCAAAGTGAGACTTGGCTTTTTTTAAATGATCTTCATTAAAATGTTTAGGGTAAACAATCTCCATTTTTTTTAATGAAAATTTTTGCCACCCTCCATTGATTTTTTGCATAGCCCAAAAACCTCCCCATGATGATACTTCACCAAATTCTTCAAAAACCGCTAGCGTTACGCCAGGATGAAAATTTTTTTGAGTTTTAGGATCTTGAATAAAATCTTTGTGCTTATTTTTTAATGCGTATTCTTTATCTATTTCATGTAGTTGAAGATTTAGATCATCTCCACAAATAATACCGCCTTCACTTACAAGCCTTAAAGATTCTTTAATATCTTTTTTAACAGGAAGATACGTGTGGTCAGCGTCTATAAATACAACATCATAAATACAATCTTTTAATTGAGGTAGTATATTCTCACTCTGGCCTCTAAAATGTTGATTTTTTATTTTATTTTTTAAAGTCCCCATGTTGTGTAGAAAAATATTGTAAGCGAAATCTGACTCTAAAAGTTGCTCCATTTCTTTTGCATATTGCTCGTCTGCGTGATAACTCATATCAAAAAAAGGCTGCCATGCATCAATACATGTTATAGAGCTATTTTTTTTTGAATAATTTATTAAACCTTGGGCCCAAGAAAGTGTTGATGCGCCGAACCATGATCCTATTTCTAAAATATTTATAGTACTTTTATTTTTATTTAAAAACCATATTACTCCTATCATAAATAAATGTCTTATTGGTGCACTTAAAACTGCATTTTTATGATTTAAAAATGGAACATCTTTATCAAGTGATTTTATAAAATTTATATCATTCATTATCTTGTTAAATAATTACCTTCGTTTTTTGTTACTTGTGATCTCCAAAAATTTAGTAAATCCGAAATTGTCTTTTCATAAGATATAGCTGGCTCCCAACCTGTATGCTTCCTAAATTTAGATGTGTCTGGTACTTGTAAATCTGCATCTATTGGTCTAATTCTATCTTGATCTTCAACTACTTTTAATTGATCTTTTATTGGCGACAAATTTATTAAATCATTTAAAATTGTCTCAACAGTACATGAGTGACTTCCTCCAATATTATAGTATTCTCCAGGAATTGGATTTATTGTTAAAAGCATATAGTAAGCTCTTACAGCATCTCTAACATCAGCTATTGTTCGCATCGACTTTAAATTTCCTACTTTAATGACTGGATCAATAAAGCCTGCTTCGGCTAATGCAATCTGCTTTGCAAATGTAGATTCTGCAAAAACATCACCTCTTCTCGGGCCAGTGTGTGTGAACATTCGAGTAGTCATTACCTTCATATCATAAGCTTCAGCGTAAAATCTTCCAACTAAATCAGTACCTACTTTTGAAATAGCATATGGCGATGCTGGATGAAATGAACACTCTTCGTTAATTGGTATTTTTTCTTTTGATACTCTTCCAAAAACCTCTGAAGAGGCACAAACATGAATGCACGATTCCTTTGAATGATTTTTAATTGCTTCAAGTACTGTCGATGTACCAGATATATTTGTTTCATATGTATCAATTGGAGCGTCAAAGCTTGTTTTGGGATAACTCTGAGCAGCAAGATGAAACGTATAATCTGGGATAACTTCTGAAACAACTTTATTTATCGACTGTGGATCTCTCAAATCTCCGTAATGGAGATAAACTCTATCCTTTTGATTTATATTGTTTACTAAATTTTCGATATTATCTAATGGACTTCTCCATCTTATTAAGCCATGAATTTCCCAATCTGTATTTTGTAATAGATAATCTGCTAAATGTGATCCAACCATCCCAGTAATACCTGTAATAAACGCTCTCATTATTTTGTTCTCAAATTTATAAACTCTATTATTTTATCTACAACATAATTTATTGAATCGTCAGATAATGACTGGTGCACGCCAACAGAAAAACCATAATCCATAATAAAATCTGAATTTTTTAAATTTCCAGAAATTCTGTGTTCAAATAGATTATTTGCAGGTTGCCTTGCTAAATTACCAGCAATAATCGGACGAGTTTCTATTCCATTCTTATTAAGAAAATTACATATTTCATCTCGGTCAAAATATTTTTTATTTTTTAGAACCAAAGGAAATCCAAAATGTGAATTTTCTGCATCTTTTGTTGAAACCTGAAAACTGAAAAAATCTTTTAAATGATTTAGTTTATTTGAATATTTCGTTGCATTTTCTTGTCTTGATTTAATAAAGCCATCAATTTTATCAATTTGAAGCATTCCCATTGCGGCCTGAGGCTCGGTTATTCTTAAATTATAACCGTCATTTACAAAAAGAAATTTCGGATCAAAATCTTTATATAAATTAGTCCATTTCTTTCTATCTTCAACTTGCCTAACCCAACCGTGCGCCCTAACAATTCTCATCATCTCAGACAAGTCAAAATCATTTGTGACACAAATACCACCTTCTAACGTGGTAATATGATGTGAATAATAAAAACTAAAGCTTGCCACTCTTCCAAAACTTCCAACATACTTATCTTTATACTTTGCTCCCATTGATTCACAACAGTCTTCAATAAGCATTAAATTATATTTTTTACAAATTGATAAAATGTCATCCATTTCACATGGATTACCATATATGGGTACAGAAAAGATAGCTCTTGTTTTATTAGAGATAGCTTCCTCAATTTTATTACTATCCATATTAAAAGTATTTACATCACAATCAACATAAACAGGAATTAGGCCCATTTGTATTACTGGCCAAACTGTAGTTGACCAAGTTAATGCAGGTAATATTATTTCATCTCCCTTTTTTAAATTACTTTTAGTAAGATCACTAGTTAATACTGAAAGCATCAATAAATTAGCTGATGAGCCAGAATTATTTGAAACACCGTGCGCATATGAGTACTTACTACAGTACTTTTTTTCAAATTCTTTAACTTTCTCACCCATCGTAACATTTGTTGTTAGCATTTGGTTTGTAAAAGCAATAATTTCATCTGCATTAAAAGTTGGTTCATGTAATCTTACAATTGGTTTATCAATATTAAAATCATTATTTATATTTTCGTTCCAACAAAGTCTTATTGCATCTTCTAATTTTTGTTTATTTTTCATAATTAAAACGGTCCTTTAAATGAATTAATTTCTTTTCTAGAAATTTTACCTGGTTTCCAGTTTTGATCTCCATTACACATCTGATTTGCTTTTACCGCGACACTCTCTGGCTTTGGATAAAATGCATCTTCTAAAACTTTGGTTGTTGGACAAGGTGATTCTAAATAACCAATTCTATCTAATTTTATATTTTTACAATTTATACCTAAATCCGCAACCACTTCAGATGCAAAACCACATGTTAACCATCCATTATCAACTACTAATACCTTCTTTGTCTTATTTGCTGATTTTCTAATTAATTCGTAATCGATCGGAGATAAGCTAACAGGATCTATAACTTCAGCGCTAATACCAATTTCTTTTAGAGCTAAAGATGCTCTTATGCAATCTGAAACTGTGTAGCTTACTCCAACCAGAGTTATATCGGAGCCTTCAACTAAAACTCTTCCTTTGCCAAATTCAACTTCATATAATTCATTTGGTACATATCCTATATTTTCATAAAGCATTCTATGTTCAACAAATATTACTGGATTATTATCTCTAATACTTGCGATTAAACAACCTTTTGCATCGTGAGGATTTGTTGGTGCCACAACTTTTATTCCAGGAACATGCATAAAATATGAATGAAAAGCTTGACTATGTTGTGCGCCTTGTCCCCAACTTCTGCCTATAGCTGCACGAACAACAAACGGAACAGAGTGTTTTCCCGATGACATATAACGTAATTTGGCAGCCATATTGATTAGTTGATTCATGCACAACAAGAGGAAATCCATTCTTTGATGAACATATATTGGTCGAAGGCCATTAAGAGCAGCACCAATACCTATTCCTGTCATGGCATCTTCGGATAAAGGCATATCAAAGCTTCTCTTCGATCCAAAGACTTTGTGAAAGTCTTTTGACGTGCCATAGTGTCCTTTAGCATCGTCAACTCCTAAGCCGTATACAAAAACTGAGTCATCCCTTTTCATTTCTTGGTAACAACCATCATAGATTGCTTCCCCATAGCTCATTTCTTTTAAATTATCCATAAACCTCGTCTGTTGTTTCTGAAATATCTGGAAAAATAGATTTCTCAGAGTAGTCAATCGCATCATTTATAGACGAATTAACTTTATTTTTAATCTCATTTACATCCTTATCTGGTAATAATTTTTCTAAATTATATAAGTCATCATTATTTATTGAATTATCAAGCTCTTCATCAGGCCTAAAATTAAAGTGTCTATCTTCTCCTGGTCCAACGTGATCTCTCCATCTAGTCGTTAAACATTCAATAAGCATAGGGCCACCAGTATTTTTAATTACATCTAAAGCGCGAGTTGCAGCATCATAGAAATTCTGAGTTGATAATCCATCAACTCTTAATGATTTTACACCGAAGGAATTTGCTCTGTTCACAATTGAGTCATTTAACATTCTTTTATCTTGATGGGTGTATATAGCATACTTATTGTTCTCGCAAACAAAAAGTATAGGGAGTTGATGTAAGCTAGCAAAATTTAAGGACTCCCAAAATACACCTTCATCTACTGCTCCATCGCCATGGTAACATATGACAATACCTTTTTTATTCTTATACTTTTGAGCATATGCAAATCCCACTGCTTCAGGTACTGCCGATGAAACTATTGCTGAAGTAGTCATAAAGTTCACTGACCAATCACTTAAATGCATTGAGCCAGCTTTACCTCTTGATGAACCATCTTTTTTCCCAAATAGTTCAGCCCACATTTGTTTTAAGTTTCCGCCACAGCCTATGTAATGTGCATGACCTCTGTACGTACTAAATATTATGTCTTCTTTACTTAAAGCTAGGCTAACTCCTACGGCTACAGCCTCTTGACCAATTGAGAGATGAACAGGACTTTTTATCTTATCTGTTTCATAGAGCTCGATTATTTTTTCTTCACTTTTTCTTATAAGTAAAAATAAATAATATGCTCTCTTAATATCAAAGTCTTTCTTCATTTATAGCGCTTCTTTTGAAAAATAATATCCTGGCATGAATGGCATTTTTTTTCTTCCCGTAGTTTTATACTCTCTAGAGTATCTAGAAAAATTCTTAGCTAACATAATCCTTATATCCATACTTATTCTAGTTTTATTTGTAATATTATGCTGAGTGCAATGAAGACACTTAGGATCAAAAATGATAAATTCACCGTTTTTCATATCTAACGATGATGATTTTGAACTCAAATGAGAAATAAAAGCTTCATCGTATTGGCATTTCTCAGCTAAAATCTCGAAATCATTATTACACATTTTATATACTTCTTCACTATCATTTAATGATGTCAGTCTCATGCTATTTGAGTCAAAAACTCTAGTAAATGGAAGCCAGACATTAAATTCATAAGGCGGGTGGCCCAACATGATGTCAGTGTGATACCTGTCTCGCCAAATATACCCCTCTTGATTGGGAAAATGAAATCGAAAAGTTGGAATCAACTGATAATGTATTTTATCTTGAAAAATAGGAGAAATAATTTTTTTTATAAACTCTACGTACATTTTTTGGATTTTTTTTGAAGTTTCATAAAAGCTTATAGATATTTGGTTTTGTTCTGAACTATCTAAAGCTTTAATATTATCATTTAAACATAAATGAAGATCCTCTAGATTATAATCAAGATTTTTGAAATCATTTTCAAAAACAATTTTTTTTGAGATTAACTCTGCGGTTATTAAGTCTTGAAAATTAATTATCTCAGTATCGTAATTACCTTTAAAATTCCAATTATTAAAAATTTTTAAGAATTCACTTTCTGCATTAAAATCTTTCATAAAAAGTTTTTTATCATTTGAAGATTTAAATACAATGGTTGATCCCATATGACCTTTATTTATATTCATCTATTATATAACTCGAATGATTTTCTTTTCGCATAATTGCCTGATCTAAAGTCTGCTCCTTCTTTAATATATGTGCATAAAAGAGCATTTCTATTTTCGCATGATTCGTTATTATTTGAAGCATGCACAAGCCAACTGTGAATAAACATTATACTTCCTTTTGGCATATTAGGAGAAGTTGCTTTATATTTTTTAGGAATAATGGATTTCATTTTTCTTGCATTTGGATCTTGATTAACGCATGGAGTGTTTTCATTTTCTTCTGTTCTTAACTGAAATTCTTTATGAGATTCTGGCCAAATTATAAGTCCACCATTCATAGTATTTACATCTGTAAGCGCTATCCACACAGAAACAAAACTATTTTGATTTGCTTGCACATAGGTATTATCTTGATGAGGACTAAATCCTTTTGTCCCAGGTGGCATAAAGAAAAATTCTGTTTGTAGACCAAGCGCCTTTCCATTAAAAATTTCTTCAACATATTTAATTATATTTGAATTCGACATAATTTTTAAGATCATATTTGAATAATTATGTATATTCATTATTGGTACATAATCTTTCTTCGCGTTATATTTATTTGCCAATTTAATAATTTCATCGCAGTCTGAACTTGACAGAATATTCTCAAGAATTAAATAACCTTTTTCATTAAAAAAACTTATGTTCGCCAAAATAATTTCTCCATAAAAAAATCAAATAAGTTCTTATCATTATTATACAGTAATCCTTTTATATCAAAATTTTCGGCACACTCCATATCTGTCTTACTGTCTCCAACTAAGATCATATTTTCTTTAGACAAATCCCAATCTTTCATGATTTTTTTAAGCATTCCAGTTCTCGGTTTTCTATCCTCGCTATCTAATTTGTAATTTATAATAGTTCCATCAACATGGTATGGGCAATAGTAAAATTTATCTATATGGGCTCCTACATTGAATAAATTTTTTTTCATCGCAAAATGAAAATTATGCATATCTTCTTCAGTATATTTAGCTTTTGCTATTCCGGCTTGATTTGTAGCAACTAGTACTAAGTAATTTAAATCGTTAAGATACCTTATAAGTTTTTGAGCACCCGCTGTCCACACCAAATCCTCAACTTTATAAGTATATCCGTTATCAATATTTAATGTTCCATCTCTATCAAAAATTATTGCTTTCTTGTTTTTTCCCCAATCACGTTTTTTTGCTTCTTGTAACGATCTCGGAGTACCAATATCTATAAAATAACCATCAATTTTTTTTCCACCTAATTCGCCTTTTTTTAATAACTTAGGAAAAATATCTTTTTCTAACGAAATAAAGGTATTATCATAATTTTTAAATATTTCTTTTTTTAAAAGATAAATTCCACCATTTATTAAGTTTGATTTCGTGTTTTTAGTCTTTTCATTAAATTCTGTTATTTTGTCACCTGTCAGATCAATTGAGCCATATCTATTAGAATTTTTAACTTCAGTAAGTCCTATTACTGCTTTATATTTCTTTTTTAAAATAGGATTTAATGATATCCAATTTCCTTCGATTATTGAGTCACCATTTATGCAATAAAAAGTGTTGTCTAAATATTTAAATGCATTAACAATAGCTCCACCTGTACCTAACGGCTTATCTTCTATAATAATCTTTATTTTAAAATTTTTATGTTGATAATTTGTAAAATAACTTGTAAGTATATTGCTCGCATGTGACGCTAAAAGTATTACTTCATCAAAGCCGAATCTATTAGCCAAACTAATAAGATTGATTAGGAAAGGCTTATTATTAACTTCTATCATTGGCTTAGGAAAACTTTTTGTTATGCTCCCAAGCCTACTTCCCTTTCCTCCAACTAAAATTACACACTGACTCATCTTTAATCACCTTTTATAATTATAGATTTTGATTGATCATTATTATCACGAAAAATATAAGATTTATTGGGCAGGTTAAAAGAACAAAAACGAACAAAAATATAATTAAAAATTCTTAAAGCTTTCCAAAATATAATACTAAATAATAATAAAGCCCCAACCCAAAATATTAAAAGCGTAAATATTTTAATATAAAATAGAATAAAATTAAAAATATTTTCACATACATAGAAAATTATAGATACGATTGAAATAATTGATCTTTTCGAGATGTTTGACTCACCTTTATATAAATCTTTTTTAATAAGGTATGTTATAAAATTAAGTTTGAATTTATCATATTTTTTTTTAATAAATATATTTGACGATATATTTCTCTCTATTTCAATAAGCTTTTCTAAATATATGTCTGTAGTCTCAATTTTTTGCTTTGGAAATTTTTTAAAAAATAAAAAATTAAGAGTTACTAATATAGAAGAAATTTTATTTTTTGCATACCCTGTATTATATTGAAAAAAGTCAAATCTTACTAAATTATAGAAAAATAGCTTTAAATACGATATTTTTTTTGTCAAATAAATTACTCTCTTAACTTCTTGTCCAGAATTTTCTTTAGTATAAAACTTTGCAACATATTTTTCATTTAACTCTTTTATTGATAATTCTTTAAATTCATTTTTTAAAATTTCTATTTGTAATTTTCTCGCTCTTTGAAATAAATTAGTTTGATTTTTATATGAAAATAAATTTAACCACAATCGGTGATTTAGATTTCTTCTTTTATATAATTCATCTCCTTTTAACCCTATATTTGTACCTTGACCTTCATATGAAATATCGTTAATTACTCTATCTCTAAGAAACTGGGTGTGTCTTGGATAATTTATTTTTGATAAATAGTAAGCAACTATCTGTTGGCAATTATCGGGCCCAAAACATGGTGAAAAATTCTTTTGAATTTCAATATATCTTTTTGTATAAATTGCAGTTGTATCTGGAGCATACCCACATTCCCACAAATCATGATAATTCCTATTTTTATAAGAAGAGGTTCTTAATCGATAAATATTATCCTTTTCAAGATTAAGGTATCTTTTTAAATTTTCGTCCCATCCTTCTTCTTTAACAAACATTTCATCTGATATATTCATAACAAATTTTGAGTTTTTCGAAGATACCTTATATAAATAATTCACCCACTGCCATAAATCTATAAATCCTCTTCCTTTTGGAGAGGCTAAGATTACAAAATTAAAATTATATTTTGATAATTTGTTCAAAAATTTTACTATAAAATCTTCATTATCATTATCAGTTTTTATACAAAACTGTATTTCCTTGTGGTGAGTTGTCTTTTCTGAAAACTTTTCAATAGTTAGCATTGTTTTTTCAATACTATTGGTGTTAAAAATTATAGAAATTAAACAGTCACAAAAATCAGCTCTTATAATTGAATCATCATAATTATGACTTGAAAATATTTTTTCATCATGTGATTTTACATATTTTATGCATTTTTGTGATGCATCTACTGTATAATTAAGACTGTATAATTTTTTCTTTTCTTTAAAACTCATTGCAAATGATATGTTTCTTTGTAAAATTTAACTACTTCATCAGGTGTTCCAGTGAAAACGATTTCACCATTTTTCATTAATATCGCTTTGTTGCATATATTTTTTAATAAATTCATATCATGTGATGCAAATATTAGTATTGATGAATTATCCATCATTTCTAGAACTTTTGATTTACTTCTTTCAGAAAATTCTATGTCGCCTGTCGAAAAAAACTCATCTATTAGTAATATACCAGGTGTACTCGCGATAGCTGACGAAAAAGCTAGTCTTGCTTGCATTCCGCTAGAATATGTTCTTAATGGCATATGTAGAAAATCCCCCAACCCGCTAAATTCAGCAATTTGTGGCAACAATTTGTCAATATCCTTTTTTGTTAAGCCTCTGGTAATGTTTGATAATATTATATTTTCATATCCTGTAGCATCTTGTTCAAAGCCAAAACCTATATCTAACATACAACTTAGCTCTCCTTTGCAAGATACTTTTCCCGAAGTAGGATAATAAATTCCAGCGATAAGCTTAAGGAGTGTAGTTTTCCCTGAGCCATTAGAACCAAGAACCGCAAGCTTATCACCATGTGTGAGATTAAGATTTACGTTTTTTAAACCATGAACAACCTTTGATCCAGAAATATTTTTCTTTGCCCTTGTGACAACAGTATTACCTATGTCACGCATTTTATTTCGAATTGATAGAGACTGCGCATCATATATCGGGAAATCTAAAAAAACATCTTGTAAGTTTATTTCTGATTTCATTATTACACCCAAAAAACAATCCTTTTATTTTTTTTAGAATATAAAAGTATATAGGTTAAAAATTGAATTATTGTTATTATTATAGCTCCAATCCATAAGTACTTATCAAAAGCTAAGCCAATCAAATCATTTCTAACAATACCAACAAAATATGTAAAAGGATTAATATATACGAAAGATGAATACTCACCAAGCATTTCAGGTTTCCATAATACTGGAGTCAAAAGAAGCATTGGCGGCATAAATGATTTTATTAATGGATCTAAATCTCTATATCTTGCTGATAACATTCCTATATTTGTACTAAATAAAATTGAATTTATAAAAACTAAAAGTAATCCAAAAGGTAAAGAATACAAAACACTAAAATCAATTTTTTGATTAACAAATATTACGACTAAGAAAATTAGAGGTATATGATGTAAAAAAAGAAGAAAACTTGAAAAACACTTTCTAAATACGTAAAAAAGTGGAATATTTGGGTATGCTTTTATATAATCTGCTGCGTCTGAAAAAATTTCAGGAGCATCTATAATTTGTTGACTAATCCACATCCATATTATAAAACCTGAAAATAAATAAGTTAAATAAGACTTCCAGTCCAGTTGAAAAATTGTACTCCATAAAAAACACATGGCTGTTGCAGATATTGCAATTCCTAAAACTACCCACCATGGTCCCAAAAAAGTTCTTCTATATTTTAGTTTTAGATCAAAATATGATAAGTAAGACCATGAATAATAATTTTTTAATGTAAATGCAAGATCTCTTAAAGCCTGATTTTTAAAAAAGAAATTCATATAGTGTGTTTAATTTTTTATTTTAATTTTACTTTGTAAGTTAAACTAATTAGTATAACTAAAAATAATCCTATCATATTATCATAAAAAACACTGTTAAATACTGACGATATAAAAACAATGATAAATGTTGCAAATGACATAGGCCCATTATTATTAGCAAATAAAAGATATAAGAAAATTGAAAAAGACAATAGGCCTAATATACCAAGCTGCGATGATATACTTATAAATTCACTATGCGGATTATTTGTTATGAGGTTTTCAGAGCTAACATTTAAACTTCTGCCAGTATTTGCATCAACCCCAAAACTTGTAAAATTATTTTTTTTAAAATAATTTTCTGCTGATTTATAAAACGAACCTGTTCCATTTCCAATAATTGGCTCATTTATTAAATTTTCTAGCCCAATATTTAACCAGACATATCTCATTCCCAAAGATGAATTAAAATTATCATTTTGAATAAGCTTTACATCATTATTTAACGCATTTATTCTTTGTATAAAATTATTTGAAAAGTTTGAGATTACTAACAGAATAACCAACGAAAAAAAAATTAATCTAATTTTAACATTTGTGATTATCTTATAAAATAAAAATAAAAATAAAAAAAATATAATTATATATGCTGTTCTAGAATCGTTCATGAATATAACATTTATAAACGCTAGTATTGAAAAAAAGTGTAAATAGTATTTGTTATTTTTTAAACCAATATAAATGCATAAAAAAGAATAAAATGATAAAACTATTCCTTGAATAATATAGTTTTGAAACACTGTTGTTTTTGTTTCAACTATATTAGTACTTAATCCTGAAAAATTTAAAAAGCCTACAGCTTTATAAAAATTCTCAAAATTTATAAGATTAAAATATTTTATATAAGATAGTAGAAGAACAAGTGTTGCGCCTACAAGAAAATACTTTAAAATTAATTTTTCATTTTTATATTTTTTAAGATAAAAGTATATAAATGGTATGTATATAATCTTTATATATTTCTTAAGTGTATCAAATACCTCATTGGAATCTGCTATCGTATAAAAAGATGAAATTATAAATAAAAAAAATATTAAAAAGCAAATTTTAAATAAAAAATCATTCTTATAAATTTCATCTAAGCTGTTATTTTTAATACATAAAATAAACGCAGAAAAAACAGTAAGAATAAGGAAAAAATTAGTTGCGGCTGTTGATATTAATATAAAAAAGGTTGCTAAGGGTAACAAATATATGTTTATTTTTTCTATATTTATTATTATATTTGCCATTAAAGCCTACCGCTATTTAAAAGAACTTTCTAATAACTATATTTTCTTCCCTTCCTGGTCCATTTGAAATAATATCAATTGGAACACCAAGAAACTTCTCTATGTCAGTTATATATTTTTTTGCATTTTCAGGAAGATCTTTGTATTTTTTTACTTTTTTTATGCTTTCTTGCCAACCATCATATTCCTTATATATTGGCTTATTATCTTTATATAAAGTGCAAACTTTTATTGACTTAAAGGTATCTAAAACATCAAGTTTTGTTAAGCAAATACCCGTAAATCCATTTATTATGATAGACCTTTTCAATGCAACTAAATCTAACCAGCCACATCTTCTCTCTCTGCCAGTGGTAGCTCCAAATTCATGGCCTCTTTCTGACAACATTTTACCATCATCATCAAATAACTCTGTCATAAATGGGCCAGCTCCTACTCTTGTTGTATAAGCCTTTACTATTGCTAAAATATAGCTTAAATTTTTAGGCGCTACTCCTGATCCAGTAAATATTCCGCCAACTGTTGTGTTTGAAGATGTTACATAAGGATATGTCCCATGATCAATATCTAATAGGGTTCCCTGAGCACCTTCAAAAACTATTTTTTTATTTTCTTTAATAGATTGGTTTATATATTCAGGTACGTCAATTATAAAGTTTTTATAATTATCAAAGTATTCTAATAATTTTTCATGAACTTCGTTTACTTCAAAAATATCTACTTTATAATAATTTTTTAAAATAAAATTGTGATAATCAAAAAGTTCTTTAAGCTTTTCTAAAAGAATTTCTTGATTGGATAAATCACCTATCCTAATACCTCTTCTTGATATTTTATCTTCATATGCTGGACCTATACCTCTGCCTGTTGTACCAATTTTACTTTTACCTTT
>MDTB01060102.1_pt1 | contig 34106 bp, 41 predicted proteins | sample 811161 | NCBI WGS metagenome assembly MDTB01 (sample SAMN05326650, study PRJNA326480) | marine metagenome | isolation source: seawater | place: Mediterranean Sea | collected 2009 | reverse complement strand
TAATATTTTGGCGGTCCCACGGGGAATCGAACCCCGATTAGATGATTGAAAACCATCTGTCCTAACCGTTAGACGATGGGACCTAGTTAATGTTAGCTTTATTAACAGAAATATCATCGATAATAAACTCTACTTTTCTTTGACCTTTCCATTCATTAAGACTTAACTTACCTAAAATATTAATTTTTTTTCTATCTTTGCTTAATAAATAAGTCTCTAAATCAGTTTTAATAGCATTAAAAGTGACGCATTTAACTACCGATCCATCTGGGGCAGTAAAGATTGTTTTTATGTGTTTTTCACCAACAATCGATGATTTTAATAATTCAAGGCTCTCAATAACAAAACGAGGCTCAGGATTGCCTGATCCAAATGGCGAAAGAAGATTTATTTCAGAAAAAAAATTTTCATTCAGCGCTGATGCTGATATCTTGGAGTCATAAAATATATTTTTGGTTTTATTAATTTTTTTTTCCATTTTTAAAAATTCTAAATTAATAAAATCTTTAAATTCTGATATTTTATCTTCTTCTAAAGTAAAACCTCCGGCCATTTTATGACCGCCGCCTTTATTAACTATTTTTTTCTGGTGAGCTTTAATTATTAAAGCGCCGATATCGAAACCTAAAACTGACCTAGCTGAAGCTCTACCTAATCCATTTTCTACAGTAATTATAACTGTTGGCTTGTTATATTTTTCCTTTAACCTTGATGCGATGATACCAATAACGCCTCCGTGCCAATTATGACCAGACAAAACTATAGTTGGTTCGTTTTGATTTATTTGAATATTTTTTTCAATTTTATCAAGCATATTATTCTCCAAAATTTTTCTCTCTTTGTTATATAACTCAAGTTCAGATGCAATTTTAAATATCTCTTTTGAGTTGTTACTTAATAATAAATTAGCACCATGAGAACATTTGCCGACCCTTCCGCCAGCATTAATTCTAGGACCAATCATATATCCAAGATGATAAGTATTTATATTGCTCTCTATACCACAAATATTTTTTAAAGTTTTTAAACCAAGATTTGTTTTATTTTTTATTACTTCTAAACCTTGTTTAACAAATGCTCTATTAAGACCAACGAGTGGAACTACATCACATACTGTACCTAATGACACTAGATCTAAATAATTTAATAAATTGGGTTCAATTAAATTATTTTCTTTAAACCAATTTACATCTCTTAATTTTTTATTTAAAGCAACAAGAAACATGAAGCACACCCCAGCAGCACATAGGTATTTAAGATTTGAATTATCGTCAAATCTATTTGGATTAACTATTGAATATGCATCTGGAAGTTTTAATTCAGATTGGTGATGATCTAATACTAATACATCTACATTTTTGGTTTGAGAATAATTTATAGCATCAAATGATAAGGTACCACAATCTACTGTAAATATTAACTTTGATCCGTTTACAATTAATTTTTCAAAACCTTTTTTGTTAGGTCCATAACCTTCAGTTTTTCTATCTGGGATATATATTTCTACGTCTTGATTGATTGACTTAAAAAAGTTTCCTAGTAATGCTGATGATGTAGCTCCATCAACATCATAATCACCAAAAATACCGATTTTATTTCTTTTTTGAATACTTTCAACAGTTCTTGAAACAGCTTTGTCCATATCCTTTAAAATGAAGGGATCTGGTATTAGATTTTTTATTTTAGGATTTAAAAATAAGTTTACATCGCTCATTTTTATTTTCCTAATAGCTATCAACTTAGATGTAATTTCGCTTAAATTTAAATTGTCTTTTAAAAAATTTACGGACTCTTTATTAAAGGTCTTTGATACCCAATCTTTACCTAAAACAGAACTCGTATTCATTTTTTTACTGTATTAGTGATAATTTTAGATATATTTTGACTTTTATGTAAAGCAAATGTAGTTGCTTGAAAAGTTTCATTCTTTGTTTTGATACCTTTTAACATTGACCCATCAGTTACACCTGTAGCACAGAAAATGACATCACCTTTTATCATATCGGATATATTATACTTCTTATTAAAATCATTAATCCCCAACTTTTTTGCTCTATTTTTTTCATTATTATCGTTTATGACAAGTCTTGTTTGCATTTGCCCACCCAAACAATCTAGTGCAGCGGCGGCTAAAACGCCTTCAGGCCCACCACCAATACCTAAGTATATATCTATTGAAGTTTTTGGATCTGCAACAGAAATTACTCCTGTTACATCACCATCTTGGATGAAATTAATTTTTACATTAAGAGAATTTAAGGATTTAATAATTTTATCATGCCTTGGTCTTTTCAGAACACATGCTGTTAAATTTTCTGGTCTAGTATTTTTTGCTTCAGCGAGTAATTTTATATTTTCTTCTACAGTATTATCTAAATTGACTATATTTTTTGGAAGATTGGATCCAACAGCTATTTTTTCCATGTAGGTATCTGGTGCTGAAAATAAACATTTTTTAAAAGTGACAGCTAGTACAGAAATAGCGTTCGGTAAATTTTTGGCTGTAAAGTTTGTTCCCTCTAGTGGATCAACAGCTATATCGAATTCTTCACCTTTTTGGGTTCCAATTTTTTCTCCAATAAATAACATTGGTGCTTCATCCATTTCACCTTCTCCTATAACCACCTTTCCCTTCATGTCTATTTTATTGAATGCAATTCTCATTTCATCTACTGCTGCCTGATCTGCTGCAATTTTATCATTTTTACCTCTAAATTTTGATGCACCATAAGCTGCTCTTTCAGAAACTCCAACGAACTTATCTAAAAATTTTGGATCAATCGATTTCAAATTTCTTCAATTCTAAAAAGCTTAGGTTTATTAATTACAAACTTTTTATTTGATAATTCTTTTATAGAATTTACTAAATTAGAATTTTTAGATTTATGCGTTATTATTATAATTGATGCAAACTTTTTATTTTTAAAAGGATTTTGTATTAATCTTTTTACAGAGACTCTGTTTTTAGATAAAATTTTTGTAACTGATGACAAAACACCAGTTATATCATTAACATCTATTCTAATATAAGATGAAAAAGTTTCGCCTGAGATGTCTATAGATTTAATTTTTTTTCTTTTTTTACTTGGTATTGAAAAAGGTAATTTTACGTTTCCTCTTAAAATGGAGCAAATATCTGAAACTAATGATGAAGTTGTTGGCCCTGGTCCAGCACCTTCTCCTTGAATTGTAAATCTTCCTATTGGTATTCCGTCTATAATTACTGCATTTAAGACTCCATTAATATTGCTAATAAAAGAATCTGTTGGAACCATGCATGGATGAACTCTTTGTATAAGTCTATTTTTTTTGATTTCAGCTATAGCTAAGTGTTTAATTTTATAATCCAATAGTTTAGCATTTTGAATATCGATTTGATCAACCTCTTTTATGCCTTCGACATTTATTTTTTCTCTATTTATTAACGAATTAAATGCCAAAGAAGCAAGGATTTGTATTTTAGACTTTGCGTCATCTCCATTTAAATCTGCTATTGGATTACTTTCAGCATAACCAAGTTTTTTAGCGTCATTAAGTACATCATTGAAATTTTTATTTTTTTCAAACATTTTTGATAAAATATAATTAGATGTTCCATTTAAAATGCCACAAATTTTATTTATTTTATTCGTAATTAAACCCTCTTTAATTACTCTAATAATAGGCACACCACCAGCGACGGCAGCTTCAAACTCAAGATTAACATTATTTTTTTCAGCAAGTTTTGAGAGTGAATCGCCATGTTTTGATATCAAAGCTTTGTTAGCGGTAACCACATGTTTTTTATTCTTTAAAGAATTAAAAACTAATTTTTTTGCAGGACCTTCCGAACCACCGATTAACTCAACAACTATATCAATATCTGGACGTTTTGAAGCGTACAAATAATTTTTTAACCATTTTTTTTTGGGTATATTTGCTTTTCTTTTTTTAAATCTATTTTTCGCTGAAACATATTTGATAACTAAATTTACATTTGTCTTTTTTTTAATATTTTGTTTATTTTTAATTAAATGTTTATATAAATTTAACCCTATATTTCCAAGACCAACAATCGCAATATTTAAATTTTTAATTTTTCTCATTTTTAATTACCAATAATTGGGTATTCTTTTTTCCTTCCAATATCCATTATTATATTAGATATTTTATCTATATCACACTCTTGTAAATTTTTACAAATTCTTACTACTGTAAATTGATCTGAGTTTCTCTTTTTTTTTATTATTTTCTTTTTATTATCTAATTGTTTAACCTTTGTTTTATTTGGTTCCTCAATTTCTCTCATTTTTAATTTTGCTAATTTTTTTCTTTCTTTAATTTGTTCTTTCAACATTTCTTCTTTATCCGAAATTTGTATTTTTTTTTTATCATTTAATTTATCTCTCATTAGGTTAAGTTCAACCAAACTAAAATTCTTATTATTTTTTTTATCTGCAGTTATCGTATAAACTTCTATTGAAATATTATTATTGAAATAATCCTTAACTTCCTTATTGTTGGCACAAGTATGATCTCCACAAATATAAACTCTTTTTTGTCCACCAGTAGGGGTAGAACAATTAATTATAAAAAAAAAAATAATTAAATGATATACTCTCATTTTATTCCAAGATTTTCTTTATAATTAAAAATAATATTCATATTTTGTATAGCTTGTCCTGCTGCACCTTTAACAAGATTATCTAAAGCTGATATTATTAATATTCTATTATTTTTCAACTTACAGACACTAATTTCGCAAAAATTCGTATTTAATACATTTTCTGTTCCAACAACTTTATTTAATGGTAATATTTTTATAAATTTATTTTTTTTATGATAATTTTTTAATTCTTTAAATATTTTAAATATTGAAATATTATTTTTTGGTTGAACATAAATAGAAGATAACATTCCTCTAAAGGTTGGTATTAAATGGGGAGTAAAAGTATATTCTATTTTGCTTTTTGATATTTTTGAAAATTCTTGATCTATTTCACTTGTGTGTCTATGTTTATAAATTCCGTATGGATGAATTGATGAATAAAGATTTTTGTGTGTAAACTTATTCTTTAAATTTTTTCCAGCGCCTGAATATCCAGATTTTGAATCAATAATAATATCATTTTTCTTAATTAATCCTTTTTTTAGCAAAGGTATTAGTGGAAGTTGAATTGACGTAGGATAACATCCTGGACAAGCAATTATTTGATAGTTCTTTATTTTATCTTTAACAAATTCTGTTAACGAATAAATTGATTTTTTTATGAGATGTGGGGCCTTATGTTTGAGTGAGTAAAATTCCTTGAATTTTTTTTTATCTTTAAGTCTAAAATCAACTGATAAATCTATAATTTTTAGTTTTGAATATTTAGTAAGATTGTTTAATAATAATTGAGAAGAGCCAGTAGGTAACGATGTAAAAAGTAGATCAATATTTTCCCATTTTACATATTTAATATTTGAAATTTTAGGTAATTTTTTTTTAATTCTTTTATCAAAAAAATTTATTTTTTTTCCAATATTTTTTTGAGCACAAAGATATTTTATATTAATTTTGGGGTGTGAACACAAAATCTTTACCAAATCTAATCCCACATAACCAGTGGCTCCTGCAACAACTATATTAATCTTTTTTGATGACATAATTTCCTTATATCACTTTTAAATTGAATGAAAATAAATGATTTATCTCTTTGAAAATTGAAAACTTCTTCGTGCTTTTCTGTGACCGTATTTTTTTCTTTCAACTTTCCTTGAATCTCTAGTGGTTAGTTTATTTTTTTTAAGTGTTTTTTTTAATGAAGAGTCAATAATGACTAATGCTCTTGACAAACCATGAATTATTGCACCGGCTTGACCTGATAATCCACCACCTTTAACATTACATTTAACATCATATGAATTTGATGCATTAATTTCTTGAAGTGGTCTTACAACAGTCATTTGATGTACTGGTCTTTTAAAGTACTTATTCATTTCTTTACCGTTGACATAAATTTTACCCGTACCTTTTTTAACCCATACTCTTGCTATTGATCTTTTCCTTCTACCAGTTGCATATTTACTGTCTTTTAAATCTATTTTAATTTTTTCAGCTTTAATTTTAGATGTATCCAAATTTTGCATTTTTATAAACTTTTAATAGAATTTTTATTATTTAAATCTGAAAATTTTATCTCAACGGGATTTTGGGTACTGTGTGGATGTTTGTCACCTTTATACATTTTTAATTTACTTAATTGTTTTTTTGCCAAAGGTCCTCCTGGTAACATTCTTTTTACTGCAAATTTCAGTATATCTTGTGACTTATCTTTTTCCATTAAATTAAATGGGTGCGTTTCTTTAATTCCACCTGGATAACCAGTGTGTTTATAATATTTTTTATTTTTAAATTTTTTACCTGTGAATTTAATTTTTTCTATATTTGTAACTATAACAAAATCTCCATTGTCTTGTTGCGGGTCATACTTTGCTTTATTCTTCCCTCTTAAAACTTTTGATATATATGCAGCTAACCTCCCAACAACGAGGTTTTCGGCATTAACTAAATACCAGTTATTTTTCAGGTCCTTTTTTTTAGCAAACGGTGTCATAAAACTTGGGAATAATTACAAGTTATTATTTACTATGTCAACACAAACTACGTTCTTATGGTTTTATAATAAAAATAAATTGAGGAGATTAATAAAAAAATTGTAGAAATTTGATGTAATGAAGCAATCAAAATATGAGCCCCGCTTAAAAGAGTATAGATGCCTAATATTAACTGAATAAAAATCACAATTAATAAAAAGTATGTTGAATTGTACTTATATTTTTCTTTTTTAAAGAATACAAAAAAAGACATAACTAAAACATAAATAAATATTACATAAGCAAGTTTTCTATGAACAAATTGAATAAAGGATGGTTCATTAAATATTTGCATTGAAAAAATACTACTAGAAGATAAGTCATCAGGAAATATATAGTTATTCATTAAAGGCCATGTTTGGTAAATTTGACCTGCATCTAAACCGGAGGTAAAAGCACCGAAGGTAATTTGAAGAAAAACTAAAAAAATAAATATTTTAGTAACTAAATATTTGGTTGATAAGTTAAAGAAAAATTTATTTTCTTTAAGTTTTATATTTAAGAAATACCAAAAGATTGCAGAAAATAAAATAAAAGCCAAATTTAGATGAATTGCTAATCTATAATGACTCACAGTAGTATTTTCGACTAAACCACTTTTTACCATATACCAACCAACTGTACCTTGAAGTAATATTAATAAAAATAAGATGAAAAAATTTTGATTATATTTTTTTGTTAAAATTTTTTTTAAATATATAAATAAAAATGGTATGAGAAATAGCAATCCCAAAATTCTTCCTAATATTCTGTGTATATATTCCCAATAATAAATTATTTTAAATTCATTCATTGTCATATTTTCATTAAGTAAATAATATTGTGGTATTTGTTTATAAAGATTAAATGCATCGCTCCATTGATTTTTTGTTATTGGAGGTAAGATGCCTTTAACGACGTCCCACGTTGTAATTGATAATCCAGAATCAGTAAGTCTAGTCAAACCACCAACTATGACGATTAGACCAATAAACAATAATAAGCTTATTAGCCAATAATTTATAAATTTTGAATATTCTTTTCTTAATATAATTTCCATCGTTTTGTTATATAATATTAAAGTATAAATTTAATTACATTTATGTCGCTATGGTAAATATAAAAATTAAAAAATTAAGAAGTAAATTAGATAAATTAGATAATAAAATGCTGCTAATTATAAAAAAAAGGAAACTTCTTGTTGATCAAGTTTTATCAAATAAAACTAAAAAAAAACAGATTGTTGATAAAAAAAGGATTAAAATTATTCTAAAAAATATAAAGATAAAATCTAAAATTAAAAATATTGATCCAGATATAACTGAAAGTATTTGGAAATCAATGATAAGAGCTTTTGTGAAATATGAGTATAAAAATTTTGGAAAGAAGTAATTTACTTACTGTGAGGTGGTAATTTTTTTTCAATAAACGTTTCGTGTTTTCTACTATCAGGATTATATTTTTTCATTTTAAGTTTAACTTTAGCTTTCTCTCCTTTAGTAGGTTTTTTAACATAGTAAAAAAAAGAACTGTCAGGCTTTTTTTCAGGCACTAATCTTACTTTTACTGTACTTTTTTTTGCCATTAATCAATTCCTCTTATTTTTTTTAGAAGTAATTTAATTTTTTGAGCTTTAAGTTTTATTGAACCTCTAAAATTTTTCTTTTTTATACCTGAACTTAATTCATCGTCAAGTTTTAATGGGGCTTTATTTAGCAATTTTTTAGCTCCAGAGATTGTATATCCTTGATTTTTTAACAATTCATATATTATTTTTAGTAAATCTATTTCTTTTTCCGAATAGTATCTTCTTTTTCCTGATAATATTTTTGGTTTAATTTGTTTAAATTCCTTTTCCCAGAATCTTAAAGTATGTGTATTTGTATTAATTTCTTTAGCAACTTCGCCTATGGTTTTGTAAATTTTATTATTTTTCATTATTAATTATCTTTTTTACAATCTGTGAAGGATGAAAGGTTACAACATTTCTTGATTTGATTTGATATTTCTTGCCTGTCATAGGGTTTCTGCCAGTTCTGGATTTTTTTTTTTTAAGCTTAAACGTACCAAAACCAGATATTTTTACTGTATTATTTTTTTTTAAACCTTCAGTAATTGTTCTTAAGATTAAATCTAAAATACTTGAAGCAAATACAGTTGGTATTCCTAAAGTAGAGAAGATTTCTTTTGAAACTTCATTTTTTGAAATGTTAGGTCTTTTCATTCAAGCTTTTTGTATTACTTAAATTTTTTTTAATTTTTTCTATTAATTTTCCTTTTGCTATTTTGTAACATAACTCAACAGAATAAGAAAAACCTAAACCATCTGTTGCTCCGTGGCTTTTTACTACCGGCCCTTTTAAACCTAAAAGAATAGCACCGTTATATTTTCTAGGATCTAATTTGCTTTTAAATTTTTTAAGTGAAAAATATGAAAAAATAACTGAAATTTTTGAAAACAAATTTTCAGATAGCGATTCTTTTAATGTTTTAGTTAGGAAATTTGCGGTTCCTTCAGCAGTTTTTAATGCAACGTTACCAGTAAAACCATCTGTTACTATAATATTTGAATCTCCTTTGGTTATTTGATTTCCCTCAATATATCCGTTAAATTCAAAATCTCCGAATTTAACTAATTCTTTTAATTTTGAGTAACTACCTCTTAAAAGTTCTGTGCCTTTAGTTTCTTCAATTCCTATATTGAGCAGTGCTACTTTAGCTTTTTCATTTGGAAAAAGAGATTTAAAGAGTGCTGCGCCCATTTCAGAAAAATCAATTAAATTTTTTTCACTACACTCAACATTAGCACCTAAATCTAATACTACGTTCGTGTTAATTTCGTTTGGCCACAGGCCTGCTAAAGCTGGCTTATCAACATCTTCAAGAGTTTTTAGTATCATTTTTGACATTACTAGAAGGACACCAGTATTACCTGCGGACAATGTAACGTCTGTACTTAAATCGATTTGAGAATGGATTGAATTCCACATACTAGAATTTTTCCCCTTTTTTATTGTTGATAAAGCTGAAAGTTTATCTGAAACAACTATTTTGGTATCATGTATCTTATAGTTGTTTTTTAAATATCCGAAGTTCCCTATTTTGCTTTTTATTTGAATTTCGTCACCATAAATATGAAAAAAAACATCTTTGATATTTTTATTTCTTTTAAGAAAAAGATTTATTCCCTCCAAATTTTTATCTGGAGATTTATCACCGCCCATTATATCTATTGCAATTTTAACGCTTTCTTCCATCAGAAAATAAATTTGAAAAGATTAAGATTATCTATCTAAAATCTTTTTTCCGTTGTATGTGCCTGTTTTTAAATCAATATGATGTGACAATCTGTATTCGCCGCTTTTTTTATCTTCAATGGCATTAACAGCAATAATTCTATGATGAGATCTTCTTTTGTCTCTTCTAGACTTTGAAGTTTTTCGTTTTGGTACAGCCATAAATATTACCTAAATTTAAAATCTATAGAACCCTTTAACATATTATTAACGTCTAAATCAAAACAAAAATCCTCAAATTTTTCAAAATAATCAGCCAATTTATTGATGTTTGGTGGATCTTTGATTTTTTCATTAGAATAGAAATATTTTTTTAGAAAATCAGTGTAATTATCATTTTTAGAAGATTTCTTAATATCAATATTTAGTAAAATGTCGTAAAAAATTTTACTCAATGATTTCATTGTTTGGTTTACTTTAGTGTCACCGTAACCCAACTCTCTAATATCTATTTCTATATTTTGGAAAATATTGTCAAATAATTTTTGTAAAATTTTTTTGTTTTCGTCACTTTTTTTTGTTTTTATTATTATTACTAAATAAAAAAAAATTAATAATGCACGTGTTTGAAAGTCATCCTTGAGTTTAATTTCTTGATAAAAGAATTTATTTCGTGATAATTGAACTAATTTGTTGTAAAGTTTGTTGTTATGTTTTTGATAAAAAGTAAACATTTAAATTTATTGATTATATTAATTTTATCTCTTTTTTTGGTAAATTGTCAAAAAAATAGAGTGGTAAAAAGTCATGGTATAATCTTTCTTGATAAAAGAGAAACGTTATTAAAACCAAATATTACAAACAAAAATGATGTTATCAGTGTTCTTGGAGAACCACACATAAAATCTATTCATGAAAAGAATACTTGGATATATATAGAAAGAACTCGAACTAAAGGTAAAATTTACAAAGTTGGTAAAAATGTTTTGTTAAATAATAATGTTTTAGTTGTTAAATTTGACGAATACGGAATTTTAAATGAAAAACTTTTTTATGATAAAAACAAAATGAATACAGTTAAATTTTCCGAAGAAATAACTGAAAATGTTGTTACAAGAGGAAGTTTTCTTCAATCATTTGTCTCTAGTTTGAGAAGTAAAATTAATCAAAACAGAGGTCTTAAAAAAAATTAAATCAACTTATGTATTTGAATTGCCGTATCACACATTCGATTTGAGAAACCCCATTCATTATCATACCACGACAATATTCTGCTAAACTTACTCTTAATTACTTGAGTTTGAGTAATATCAAAAATTGAACTGTGTGAGTTATGATTAAAATCTTTAGACACCAAAGGTTGATTATTAATTCCAAGAATTCCTTTTAATTCACCTTGAGCTGCTTTTGTCATAGCATCATTAATTGAGTCTGCTGTAACATCTTTTTTTGTTACCAAAGTAAAATCTATAAGAGAAACATTAGGAGTTGGAACTCTTATAGCTGTTCCGTCCAATTTACCTTTTAAGCTAGGTAATACTAGGCTCATAGCTTTAGCAGCACCTGTTGAAGTTGGTATCATAGATCCTTCAGTAGCTCTAGCTCTTCTTAAATCTTTATGCAGTGTATCTAAAAGTTTTTGATCACCGGTATAACTATGAATTGTAGTCATGTAACCATATTCAATTCCAAAATTATTTTCCAAAACCATTGCTACAGGTGCAAGACAATTCGTAGTACAAGATCCATTTGAAATTATATTGTGTTCTTTGTTTAGTTTCTTGCTATTAACACCTTGAACAATTGTGAAATCGACATCTTTTGCCGGTGCTGAAATAATTACTTTTTTTGCTCCTGCTTTTAAATGCTTGCCTGCTGTTTCTTTATTTAGAAATAAACCTGTACATTCTAAAACAATGTCAGCTCCTATTTTGCCCCAAGGCAAATTAGCAGGATCACGTTCAGCAAAAACTTTTATATTTTGATCACCAATTTGAAAACCTTCTTTAGTTGTTTTTACATCATTATTTAATATTCCATGAGTACTATCGTACTTTATTAAATGAGCGTTTGCTTCAACAGAGCCTAGGTCATTTATTCCAACTACTTGAATCTTGCCTTTAAAGTTTTCTAATAAGGCTCTTAAAATTAATCGACCAATTCTACCGAATCCGTTAATTCCAATTTTTACCATAGGATATATACGTATCTAAATACAACAATAAAATAAGCAATGCAAATAATTGTGACTATCCACAAGAGACTTCAATTAAAATTTTCCCATTTAATATCAAGTTTCTTATCATCTAAAATAGAATTAATCATTCCGATCATTAAAGGTAGTTTTTTTTCATCAAAATCTTTCTTGACCTTTTTTCCTATTTCGAAAATTAATTCAGCTCCCTCAACTGTCACGTTTCGCATTTTAGTTTTTTTTGCTTCTGAAAAAAGTGTACCCTCACCAATTATAGCACCCATTTTACTATTTCTTCCACCTGCTGCACTTACATATAAGTCACCGAGGCCAGCAAGACCCTTTACAGTATCTTTTTTTCCTTTTAAAAATTCTGAAAAAACCTCCATTTCATAAATAGATTGTTTAACCAAAGTTGCAGATGTGTTTAAATAAAAATTTCCTTTTGGCTTAGAGATATTTAAACCTGCTGCTGCACCGATAACCATGGAAAATATATTTTTAATCGCTGCACAGACTTCAACCCCATTAATATCTGATGAAGCTGATGTATGATAATAGCTGGTTGAAAGCATTTTGCACATTAATTTTGCAGTGTCTAAATTTTTATTGGCAATTACTACTCCAGTGTGAACTCTGTTTGCTAAACCTGCTGCTAAACATGGGCCACCTACAGCAGATAAATTTAAATTTTTTAAACCTTTTGATAATAATAATCTTTCTATTTTGTCTACAAGTAGCTCATAATTATTTTTATTCATACTTAAACCTTTAGTTAACATTAATAAATTTGGTAACTCATGATTTATTGATATCTTTTTAAGTTCTTCCGCTATCCAGTCTATTCCTTTAGAGTTTACTGCTATAACAATCAATTCAGGTTTTAATTTAAAAACTTCATTTATTAATTCATGTTTAAAAAATTTAATTGAACTAGCAACTTCTAAATTAAGAGATGAATGAAAGCGGCTTTTATTTAATTCTTCAATAGAATTGTTTTCTAAATGTGTTCCAACAATATTAACATCATGCTTATTATCTATGCATGGATAAGCAAAAGCAGTACCCATTGCACCCGCTCCAATTATAATGATCTTTCCCATAGTTTAATTTTTATAAAATACCTTACGTACCAATATAAGAATAGCTAATAATTCAACTTTGGCAATTACCATAAAAAAAATAAGTGAAATTTTGGTAAAAGTAAACAATTCAGCAAATTTAATATCCGTAATACCATAAATATTTGAGGCAACAGTATTTGTAAGGGTTAAAATTGCTAATTTGAAAGAATTTTCAAAATCTAAAACATCAATCAATAAAATACTGCTAAGAACAAATAAGCTTATAAAAAATAAAATAAATATTAGAAAAGACATTTTAATATTATCAGTGTTAATTTTATTTTCTGAAAACATTATTTTGTTATTTAACATAACATTGGGTTTAACTAATTTATAAATTTCAATCAAGAAAGCTTTAATAAGAATATAAATTCTTACAAATTTTATTCCTGAAGTTGTTGAAATAATTGAACCGCCAATCATAGTAAGTATTATAAAATATAAACTAAAATTTTCAGGAACTGATTCTATGCTTATACCAGATGTTCCTATGCTACTTAAAATATTAATAATTACCACAATAAAACTTAAATCATTAATAAAATAAAAAATTAATGTAAAAATTATTATTAGGATTATTAAATATATATCTTCTCGGTGTTCCTTAAGATTATGTCTGCCAAGAGTAAAATTGTATAAAAGATAAAAATTAAGAATTGCTATTAAAAAAGATAAGCAAAGTACTATTGATTGCAAGTTGTTTTTGATTATATCGCCTAAATTATCAGATGGAAGAAACCCGCCAGATGATATTATGGTCATTGATAAATTCAGTCCATCAAATAATCGTATTCCAGATATTAAAAATAAAATAAAGATTAAAAAAGACAAGGCTAAATAAACAAAGAAAACTCTACTTGCAACGTCAATAACATTTGTTGAAAAATTAATTTTTTTTTCATGATTAAATGAAAGGTCAATCATTTTAAAATTAATTTGTTTATTTGAAAAAATTAAAATTAGAAAGATTATAAAATAAAAACCTCCAACCCATTGGGACGAAGATCTCCATAAAATTAGAGGATTATCTAAATAACTAATGTTTTCTAATGTTGTAAAACCTGTTCCTGTAATACCAGAAATTGATTCAAAATATGAATTTATTAAAGAAATATCATAACCACTAAAATAAAAGGGTATTAAAATTAAGCATGATGTAAAAAAATAAATTAATAAAATTAAAAAAAGTTCACCATAAATATCAATTTTCTTGTACTCATTTTTCCCAACCTTATAAAAAATTATTCCCAAAAAGGTGGATATGATAAGTACAGCTAAATAAGAATTTATATTTAGTAAATAATCAAAATAAAATGAATAAAAAATATTTATTAATGATAAAATACTTATTGGAAAACAACTGAGCCCCAAAAAATATAAGCAGGATTTTATTTTCATTTTATGAAGTTATTTTGAAAATATCTTCAACTTCTTTTAATTGATCTCTTTTTGCCAAAATAATAACTATGTCATTTTTTTCAAAAATAAAATTAGATTTTGGCATCATAACCTTTTCTTTTCTAACAATAGCTCCCACTCTAACTTGTTCTGGAAGATTTGAATCTTTTATTTATTTATTAACAAGATCAGAGGACTCTAATATCTTCGCTTCTAAAAATTCAAATTCTCCATCTAACAATGAATAAACAGTATCAATTGTACCCATGTGAACATGTTTCATAATGGTTGAAACGGTAGCCATTCTTGGATCAACTAAATCATCAATTTTCAGTGACTCCTGCAAAAGACTATAGTTGTGTTTGTTTATTATTGCGATAGTTCTTTTAGAAGGAGTATATTTTTCAGCAAGCACACAGGCCATGATATTATCTTCATCGTCATCCGTTAAAGCAAAAACAGTTTCGATTTCCTCAATGTTAGCTTCTTTAAGAATTTTTTCATCTAGTGGATCACCACAAATAACAATTGATGAGGATAACTCACTTGCAATTTGTTCTGCTCTACTTTTGTCCTTTTCAATTATTTTAATTCTTAAGCCTTCACTCATTTCTAAAAGTTTTCCTAAATGAAGGCCAATATTACCCCCACCAATTATTAAAATTTTTTTAGCAACTTTTTCATTGTGGCCGAAAACTGATAAGAGTTTGTTTATTTGGTCAGTGCTTACTATAACATATACTTTGTCCCCTACTTTCATTTGATCATTTTTTTTAAAAAAAACGAAATTTTCTTTTCTTTCAGCACCAAAAATATAAGCTTTAAATTCTGGAAATTTTTTTGTTAAATCTTTTAAAGGAATATTAGCTATTGGGCATTTCTTTTCTATAAGGATCTCTAATAGTTTAACTTTGTCTTTAACAAAAGGTACATTATCAAGAGCGCCCGGGGCTTCAAGTTTTCTTAATAATGATTTTGCAACTTCTCGTTCTGGCGATATTATTACATCAATTGGTATGTTAGACTTATTATACAAATTACTCCATTTTCCCTCTAAAAATTCTTGAGATCTAATCCTTGCAATTTTTTTTGATATATTGAAAAGTGAACTAGCAATTTGACAAACGATCATATTAATTTCATCATTTCTAGTTACTGCAATTATCATATCAGCTTCCTTTGCACCTGCATTTTCTAATACAGATGGATATGTGGCTCTTCCTACAATTCCTTTAACATCTTGTGTATCATTTATTTTCTTTATATCTTCAGAGGATTGGTCAATCACAGTAACAGAATGACCTTGTGCTTGTAATTGCTTACTAATCGAAAAACCGACCATGCCGGCACCACAAATTATAATATTCATTATTAATTAATACCCTTTATGCCTAAGGATTTAAGTTTTCTATGCAATGCTGATCTTTCCATTCCGATAAATTCAGCTGTTTTTGAAATATTTCCTTTGTTCTTCTTAAGTTGTGTTAGTAAATAGTTTTTTTCAAAATTTTCTCTTGCTTGTTTTAATGGATATGATGTGGAAACAGAATTATCATTAAAACTTTCTGAAGTATTTTTATTTAAAATTTCGTGTAACAGTCTGCCTACATTCGACTTATTTTCGTTTTGAGAAAGTATAGAGACTCTCTCTACTAGGTTTCTAAGTTCTCTAACATTACCAGGCCATTGATAACTATAAAGTAGATCATCATCAACGTTGATTTCGATTTCAGGTGTTCCATTAATTTCTGATATTTTTTTTTGAAAATATTTAATAAGTAGTGGTATATCTTCACCTCTAGTGTTTAGACTTGGGATTTCTATAGGAACAACGTTTAATCGATGAAACAGATCTTCTCTAAAATTTCCAATTAACACCTCATTTTTAAGATTTTTTGATGTAGAAGAGATTATTCTTACGTTTACATATATATCTTCTTTGCCATTAATTTTTCTAAATTTTTGGTCCATTAGAACTCTTAAGATTTTAGCTTGAGTATCTAATGGTATTTCTGATACTTCATCAATTAATAGTGTGCCACCTTTTGCTTTTTCTAAAAAACCATAAGTCACAGAACCATCAGGATTTTCAGATCCAAATAGTTCCGTTTCATAATTTGAAGGTTGAAGCAAAGCCCCATTTATAACTATAAAAGGTTCCTTATTTCTTTGAGAAACCTTGTGTATTTTCCTAGCTAATAATTCTTTACCAGATCCTGTTGGTCCAAAAATTAATACTCTACTATCAGCAGTAGATAATTTTTTAACTAACTTTTTGATTTTTACAATTTGAGGACTTTCGCCTATAAAATCAAAAGAATTGAAGGATCTATTTTCTAGGTTAGCATTTTCTTTTTTAAGTTTTATATTTTCTAAACCTCTTGAAACAATATTTAACAATTGTTCCATAGCAAAAGGTTTTGTAATAAACTCATAAGCTCCAAGTTTTAAAGACTCAACCGCCATTTCTACGTTTGCATGTCCTGAAATTATTATTATAGGGGTTAAATCAGTTATTTTTTTAATTTTTTTTAAAAGCTCAATTCCATCTTTATCACCTTTATCAAGTTTAACATCAATTATTGCAAGATCTGGAATCTTTTTGTCTATTTCAAATACAGCTTGATCATAATTTGCTGCTTCTCTGACAGTATAATTTTTGTCCTTTAAAATACTCGAAATCAAATTTCGAATATCAAAATTATCATCAATTACTAGTATTTCTTGTTTCATTCAAATATAGGTATTGAGATTAACACTTCAGCTCCACTAGAATTTTTTAGAAAACTAATGTCGCCATTATGTTCGTTTATAATTTTAGTTACAATTGGCAGTCCCAATCCAGTTCCATTTTTTTTTGTTGTAAAATATGGTTTCGCAATATTTTTAGTATCAGTAAAGCCAGTACCGTTATCTAGCATTTTGATCACTATATATTCATTATTTTTGTGTATTTCTACATTAATTTTACCTTGTATAGTCTCATTTTCTTGTTTTTTTTCATCAATAGCCTCAAGGGAATTTTTTATTAAATTCAAAAAAACCCTATATAGCTGCTCGCTATCGCCTTTAATAAAATATTTATCCTTTGTTTTTTTTTTTAAAATTAAGTTAAGATTTTGATCAGACATTTCATAAAAATTTATAGCTCTTTTAATGACCTCTGCTATGTCTATTTTTTTCAATATAGGTGAAGGCATTCTAGCAAAATCGGAAAATTCATTTACTAATTTTTTTATATCTTTTATTTGTTTATTTATAGTTTCAAGATAATTACCAAATTCATTTTGTTTATCTTTTAATTGATGTGAATATTTTTCTTTTAATCTATCAATAGATAACTGAATTGGCGTAAGTGGATTTTTAATTTCATGAGCAAGTTTTCTGGCAACAGTTTCCCAGGCAGAATATCTTTCGGCAACTAAAAGTTTGTCCTGTTGTTTTTTTAATCTATCAATCATATCATTAAAATTTTTATTAAGTATTTTGATTTCTTCATCAGAATCTATATCAGGAACTTTGCTGTCTAATTTACCTTTACTAATATTTTTTGAAGCAGAAATTAAATTTATAATCGGCCTTGTTAATCTATCAGCAAATGTAATAGCAAGAACAACAGTTAAAAATAAAAACATTGAAACTATAATTATATATATTATTGCAAAAGTAATTCTTATACCTGTTCTTTTTTCTTTTACCGTGTAATAAAAAGATACTCCTTTTTGAGTGTCAGCTAAATATTGTAGTAATTTAGGTTGTACGTTTCTTGAAATATATAAATAGGTATCAATAAAATTATTTAGCTTAATGATAACAGAAGCTTTATCCTCTCCAGATCCTAGAAGTACAACTGGTTTTCCTTCTAAAGCCAGATTAAATTCATCTTCTGATGGAGAGATAAAATTCTCTTCTATATTATTTGTATCAGCAAGAAGAATGCTTCCGCTACTATCTACTAAGTAAATTTCATCCAATCTTCTTAATAACTTTTGTGATCTTACAATTTGTTGGAATCTTTGGGTATTAGAATAAAGTATTTCAGAATTTCTATTAAGGTCCACACTCACTAGAAGAATATCTGCTTGAACAGATTTCTTTGTTTCCTCGACATAATTTTTTGCAACTTCATATGAATTTTTTACTGCAGAAGAAATTTTCCTATCAAAATATTGCTGTAATCCAACATTAAAAAGCGCGAGTGAAAAAACAGCTATAAGAAGAGATGGTATAAAAGCAAAAAAGGAGAATTGGAGAACATAATTTAAACTTGTTTTTGAACCAGTTTTTTTTTCCTTATAATTCAAAAAAATTTTAGACGCTTCTCTTACTAAAAAAATTAAAAAAATTATTAATACAATTGAGTCAAGAATTAATAAATATTGAAGATTTTGTTCATTTAAAAAAATTAGACTTTGATTTAGAAAAGCTATAAACGTAAATATGCCTAGCAAAACAGCTATAATAGCTATTGTAAAAAACCATTTAAAACTTTTGATAGTATTTAGCATTTTAATTTCTTAACATTTTACATAAATATAAGGTAAATTAATATAATGAGTTTTTGCTTAATTTTATTAGCAGCGGGTGATAGTAAAAGGTTTAACTCAAAAACCCCTAAACCTTACATCAAGATTGCAGGTAAAACTCTTATTGAGCTATCATTAGAAAAATTTAGGAAGATCAAACAAATCAAAAAAATTATTCTAGTTATCAATAAAAAACATCAAAAATACATTAAAGAAATTAAGTCAAATAATTTTATAAAAGTAATAGGTGGTAAAACAAGACAAGAGTCAACTTACAATGCCTTAAAATTAATTAAAAAAAATAGAATTAAGTGTTTAAATGTATTAATTCATGATTCAGCGAGACCGAATTTTTCAATTAAATTTATTAAGAAAATAATAAATAACTCAAGAAATAATACGGTAATTCCGAAAATTGATATTCATGATGCATTGAAAGAATTAGTTAACAAAAAAACTATACTGAATCTTTCAAGAGAAAAATTCTTTTTAACACAAACACCTCAATCGTTTCTATTTAAGGAAATACATTATCTACATTCTGAAAATAAATATAATTATAAAGACGACGATCTCTCTTTATTACAATCCCTAAAAAAAGTTAAATTTATTGATGGGGAAAGAAATAACCTCAAAATTACAGACCAAAAAGATCTCAATATATTTAAAAATTTTATGAATACGAAAACTAGAATTGGAATTGGTTTTGATGTTCATAGACTTGTTCCGGGAAGAAAACTATATTTAGGAGGCTTAAAAATCAAATCTAGAATTGGAACATTGGGTCATTCAGATGGTGACCCAGTTTTACATTCTATAACAGATGCAATTCTTGGTGCGTGTAAAATGGGTGATATAGGTCAAATATTTTCAGATAAAAATAAAAAATTTAAAAATATAAGATCAACAATACTATTAAAGAAAATAATAACTCAAGTAAAACTTAAAGGTTATAATATAAATAATATGGATATTAATATTATCACTCAAACACCTAAAATTAAGAAATATAAAAATAAAATCATTAAAAATATTTCTAAAATATGTGAAATTTCTAAAGATCAAATTAATATAAAAGGGAAAACTACTGAAAAATTAGGAGTAATTGGAAAAGAAAAGGCTATTGCTTCAGAAACAATAGTATCTGTGATTAAATATGATACATAAATTTAATTTTAATTTAATAACTCTATTTTTTTTTAGCAGTTCAATAAATAAATTTCGTGGAACCTGGGCTTCACTATTTACTACTTTATTTTTATTTCTATTGATTCATATTTTAAAAATTCAAAATTTTATAGTTTTAATATTTTTATTTGTAATTTTGTTTTATTCGTTTTATGCAATAAAATCCTGTCTTAAAGACTTTAAAGATGGAGATCCACAAGAAATAGTGATTGATGAATTCTTGGGACAATCAATTCCAATAATTTTATATGAATTTTTTCATTCGAACCAGAGTAATTCAACTACAGAAACTTTACAGATCTATTTTTGGTTTTTTTTACTCTTCAGATTATTCGACGGTTTAAAACCTTTCCCAATTGATTATATTGATAAAAATTTTAAAAATACATTTGGTATTTTATTTGATGATATTTTAGCAGGTTTTTACGTAGTAATTTCTCTAATTTTATTTATGGTTGGAAAAACTTTATTTTTTTAATGAAAAAATTAAGTCAAAAAATAGTACGTTTATTAATAAAAAAAAAAATTAGTTTATCTATAGCAGAGTCTTGTACTGGTGGTCTATTATCCAGCACTATCACTAGTATAAACGGATCATCTAAAATCTTTAAAATGGGTTTGGTTACATATTCTAATCAATCAAAAAAAAACCTCCTAAAGGTGCCTAATAAAATCATAAATGATTATGGCGCGGTGAGCTCTCAGTGTTGTGAGTCTATGGTAAATAATTTAAAAAAAATTAGTAAGTGTGACATTACAGTAGCTATAACAGGTATAGCTGGTCCAACTGGAGGATCAAAACAAAAACCGATTGGACTCGTTTATATTGGGATAATTAAAAATAAAAGAGTATTTATAAATAAATTTCATTTTTTGAATAAAGGTAGATTTTATATTCAAAAAAATGCAGTTGTAAAAACTTTGAAACTGTTATTAGAATTAATCAAATGAAATTGAATGGATGTTTTTGTTAAATTTAATTAAATATAAAAATCATCATTTTAGCAGCAATCAAATTGGTAAGAAAAAACAAAATTAGAGTATCAATATACAAAAGAAATATAAGTTTATTTCTTATCCTTTTTTTTCATTTAAAATTTGAATATCTTTATCCCAATAATTTTTATGATCTTTATTATCTTTGAAATCATAAGAAAACATCCAGTAGTTTTGATCATTTTCTTTAGGATCACCGGTTTTATAGTAGTTAATTAAATCTCTCAAATAATACCAAATTATTATAAATAATATTGTGAATAATAAAGTTGTAATCATTATTTTTGGTATAATTTAATTGCCCTTTGTTCAAAAGCATCGGCTATTTTTTTTAAGCCATGGTCGAATGATTTTTTCATTATCATATTGTAAACTATATTTTTAATTTCAAAATCAATTTTAAAATTGACTTCACTTTGGTTATTTATTTCTCTTATTTCCCAAATATTTTCTAAACTTTTAAGCGGTCCTCCAATATTATTAACAATAATTTTTCCTTTGTCTTTGTAATAAGTGACATGACTAGTATATGTTTGGTTTAAAAATTTCTTACCGACTGTTAAGTCGGCCTGCATCTCTATAATATCAGATTTATCCTCTTTTTTATGAATTTTACCCGAAAGGCACCACGGCACAAATTCCGAATATCTTTCGATGTCCAGTATCATCGCTATTAGATCCTTTTTACTGCAGGGAATGATTTTTTTTATTGATGCTGAAGGCATTTTAATTGTTCAACTCTTTTTGATCTCAATTTTTTAAAATCTTCATCTGCATGGTATGAAGACCTTGTTAATGGAGATGAAGCAACTAATAAAAATCCTTTAGATAAAGCTATTTCTTTTAATTCTTTAAATTCATCAGGATGATAATATCTTTGTAACGGGTAATGTTTTGGGGAAGGTTGTAAATATTGTCCAATTGTTAAAAAGTCGACATTTGCTAATCTTAGATCATCCATTACTTGAACTATTTCATTTTTATTTTCTCCTAATCCAACCATAATTCCAGATTTAGTAAACATATTTGGTTTAATTTTTTTAACCGAGGCTAATAATTTGATTGATCCAAAATATCTGGAACCTGGCCTTACCTGTAAATATAAACTTGGTACAGTTTCTATATTATGATTGAAGACATCAGGATCTGAATCCAAAACTTTTTTATAAGAGTCACCTTTTCTTAAAAAATCTGGCGTCAAAACTTCAATAGTAGTATTAGGATTTATTTTTTTAGTTTGAAGAACAACATCTTTGAAATGATTTGCTCCCCCATCATTAAGATCATCTCTGTCTACAGATGTTATTACAACATGATTTAGATTCAATTCTTTTACAGCATTGGAAATTTTAAAAGCCTCGAGTGGGTCCAACATTCCAGGCTTCCCAGTTTTGACATCACAAAAAGCACAACCTCTCGTGCATGTATCACCCATAATCATGAATGTTGCGTGTTTTTTACTCCAACATTCTGTAATATTTGGACAATTAGCTTCCTGACAAACAGTATTTAAGTTGTTTTGATTTACGATCGATTTAGTTTTAAAGAAAGTTTGTGTATCTAAAATTTTAGACCTTATCCAACTAGGTTTTTTTTTTATTGGGTTGTGTGGTTTATTAACTTTTTCGGGATGTCTAGGTTTATTCATTTGTTTTAATTAGTATTTCGTTTTTCTTTCCAAATTTCAATTTATCTCTTACAAGACTATCAATGTAATCGTAATTTAAATTTTCTGAAAGCAAATAATTTTTATTTTCTATTTCTATAATTTTACTCTCTAAATCTTTTTTTTTCTCCTTAAGATGTTTATGAATTTCTTTTTTTTCAATATAAGAGATTAAACCCCTATCACCAGTAAAAAGATTTAAGGCTATATACAAAAATAAAAAAATATTTAAAAAAAGAATTTTTCTTCTTTTTAAAACATCAAAAAATTTCATAATTACATTTTAGCAATTTTAGAAGATTTTCCAAGTTCCTCTTCTATCCTAATTAGTCGATTATATTTAGCAACCCGCTCAGATCTGGCCAATGCACCTGTCTTAATTTGGGAAGAATTTGTCGCAACCGCTAAATCTGCTATAAATGTATCTTCCGAGTCGCCTGATCTATGAGAAATGATGGTTTTAAAACCACTGTTATGAGCTAAATCAATCACTTCCAAAGTTTCAGTAACTGTACCAATTTGATTTAGCTTAACTAAAATAGTATTTGCAGATTTTTCTAAAATACCTTTTTTTAATCTCTTTGGATTAGTTGCAAATAAATCATCGCCCACTATTTGTATCTTGGTGTTTTTTGTTAATTTTTTCCAAGAATCCCAATCGTCTTCTTTAAAAGGATCTTCGATTGATCTAATTGGATATTTTTTTATTAATTCTGTAAACTCCTCAATTAATATCGGTTTTTTTAATTCATTTGCAGCAACATCTAAACAAATAGAAAAATCTGAGCCAGGTTTAAAACCAGATTTTTCTATTGCATTAATTATCAATTTAATTGCAGCTTCATTACTTTGCAAATTTGGTGCGAATCCGCCTTCATCACCTACGTTGGTATTATCGATCATTTTTTTTAAATTTTGTATTACAATAAAGCTTTTTCTTATTGCTTCAGAGAATGAGTTAGATTTTTCAGGACGTATCATGAATTCCTGAATATCTAAATTATTATTTGCATGAACACCCCCGTTTATTATATTTAATAAAGGTACTGGTAACTGATAAGCATGCGATTTTTTAAGGTGTTTGAATAAGGAAATTTTTTTTTCTAACGCAGATAATTTACAAGAAGCCATTGAAACAGCTAAAATTGCATTTGCACCAAGTTTTTTCTTTTGCTCTGTTCCATCTAAATCAATTAAAGTTTTGTCCAATTTAACTTGTTCGTCAGAATTAAAATTTATTATAGCTTTTGAAATGATATTATTTATATTTTCTACAGCTTTTAAAACACTTTTACCAAGATACTGCATATTATTTTTATCTCTTAATTCAAAAGCTTCATGTGTGCCTGTAGATGCACCAGAAGGAACTATTGCTAATGCTGATCCGTTTTCTGAGAAAACTTCGGCTTCTACCGTTGGATTTCCTCTGCTATCGAAAACCTGACGAGCTTTAACCTTTTTAATTTTTGCCATTCTTTATTAAATTATCAATATCAATTAACTGCTTTAAAAGATCAGACATTTGTGACAAAGGAACCATATTAGGTCCATCCGATGGAGCGTTGTCTGGGTCAGGATGTGTTTCCATAAAAACTGCTGCAACACCCACTGCAATAGCTGCTCGTGACAAGTATTCTACAAATTCTCTTTGTCCTCCGCTTTTATTTCCCATTCCTCCTGGTTGCTGAACTGAATGGGTCGCATCAAAAACTACTGGATAACCGTTTTTAGCCATAATAGGCAATGATCTCATATCAGAAACTAAAGTGTTGTAACCAAAACTCGCGCCACGTTCTGTAACTAATATATTTTTATTCCCTGAGTCCTCAATTTTTTTTGTTACATTTACCATGTCCCAGGGAGCTAAGAATTGACCTTTTTTAACATTAATAACTTTTCCTGTTTTCGCAGCCGCTATTAATAGATCTGTTTGCCGACATAGAAAGGCTGGTATTTGTAATACATCTACATGTTTTGAAACAATTGCACATTGTTCTATAGTATGAATATCTGTTAAAACTGGAACATCGACTTGTTTTCTTATTTTATCAAAAATTGGTAAAGATTTTTCAAGTCCAGCTCCTCTTTTTCCATTTAAACTGGTTCTATTTGCTTTATCAAATGACGTTTTGTAAATTAGACCAATACCAAGTTTTTCTGTAATTTTTTTTAATTCAGAAGCAACATCTAATGCATGTTTTTCATTTTCTAATTGACAGGGTCCAGCGATTAAAGTGAATGGTCCTTTATTTGAAATATTCAATTTTCCACATTTTACTGATTTATCTGTCATTATTTTTTCCTTCCATTGTTACAAGCTGCCTCAATAAAAGATGAAAATAAAGGGTGCGGTGTAAAAGGTCTTGATTTAAACTCTGGATGAAACTGAACTCCAATAAACCAAGGATGATCTTTTAATTCAATAATTTCAGGAAGTGTTCCATCAGGAGATAAAGCAGAAAAAATTAACCCTTTTTTTTCAAAATCATTTTTATATTTAATGTTCACTTCATACCTATGTCTATGCCTTTCTTCAATTTTTTTTTCAGAATAAATTTTAGATATTAAGGAATTTTTTTTTAATACAGCATCATATAAACCTAATCTCATTGTTCCACCTAAATTCTTTTTTGTTCCTATAATTTTTTTCTTACCTTTATGCCACTCTTCAAGAAGACCAACAACTGGGGTACAATTATTTCCAAACTCGCTTGTAGACGCATTTTTAATATTCAGTAAGTTTCTTGCAGCCTCAATTACAGCCATTTGCATACCAAAGCAAATACCAAAGAATGGTATATGATTCAATCTTGCATATTTTATGGCAGCTATCTTACCTTCTGTACCTCTTTTTCCAAAACCACCTGGAATAAGCACACCTGCAACCTCTTTAAGTATTAATTTTACTTTATCAGGCTTTAAATTTTCTGAATCTATCCTTTTTAAATTAACTTTAACATTATTTGATATACCGCCGTGAATTAAGGCTTCATCTAATGATTTGTAGGCATCTTTTAGATTAACGTATTTACCAATAATTCCAATATTTACGTCTTTTTTTGGGTTTAAAACTCTAGATGTAATATTTTTCCATTTGCTTAAGTTTGGAGATTTTTTAGTCCTGATATTAAAATATGAAAGAACTCTTTCATCTAATTTTTCTTTATGAAAACTGATAGGTGCCTCATATATAGTTCTTACGTCAACAGTTTCAATAACGTTATTAATTGGAACATTACAAAATAATGATATTTTTTTCCTTTCAGATTTGGGTATTTCTCTTTCAGACCTACAAATTATTATATCTGGTTGAATACCTAAACTTCTTAATTCTTTAACAGAATGTTGAGTTGGTTTTGTTTTTAATTCACCCGAAGCCTTTAAATATGGAACTAAAGTAAGATGAATAAATAAACTATTTTTTTTTCCCACATCATTTGCAAATTGTCTTATTGCCTCTAAAAAAGGTAAGCTTTCTATATCGCCAACAGTTCCCCCAATTTCGCAAATTATAAAATCCTCGTTTTTAACATCTTGAAGAATAAATTTTTTTATTCGGTCTGTGACATGTGGAACAACCTGTACAGTTCCTCCTAAATAATCCCCTCTTCTTTCTTTCTGGATTATGTCGCTATAAATTCCACCTGTAGTAATGTTATCTGACTGTGTAGCTGAAATTCCAGTAAATCTTTCATAATGTCCTATATCTAAATCTGTTTCTGCGCCATCGTCTGTTACAAAAACTTCTCCATGTTGAAATGGATTCATTGTACCTGGGTCTACATTTAAATATGGATCGAGTTTTCTTACTCTAACTTTATAACCTCTTAATTGTAATAAAGATGCTAAAGAAGCAGAAGAAAGACCTTTTCCTAATGAGGAAACCACGCCGCCAGTAACGAAAACATATCGCGCCATGGAAGGACAATATATCTAATATTTAATAAAAAATAAAGTTTATTTTTCTGATTCTGGGATTTTTGGAGTTTCTAAGTCTTGTTCATCCTCTATTTTCTCTAATACTGACTGAGCTTCCTGCAAATCTTCTCTAGAAATAACAACAAGCACAATACTGGATATGATAAATAAAGTTGCAACAATCGCAGTAGATTTGGTTAAAAAATTACCAACTGATCTTGTGGATGAAAAATTATCTTGTGAAAGGCCTAATCCTAAAGCTCCGCCCTCTGAAGTTTGCATTAATACTAATAAGATTAAAATTATTGCTAAAATTACATTTAATGTTATTAGGATTGTTTCCATAAGAGTTATTTATAGAAATTTTTTATTATATCAATAAAATTTTTTGAGGATTTTGAGGCCCCACCAATTAAAAAGCCATCTAACTCACTAATAGACCTGAAATTTTTTATACTATTTTTATCAACTGAGCCTCCATAAAGAAGTTTGGGATTATAATTTAATCTATATTTATGCTTTAAAAATTTTTTTAGTATTATTATATTTTTTTGTAATTCAATAGTAGACGGCAATATTCCACTACCTATTGACCAAATAGGTTCATAGGCAATAGTAATATTTTTAAAATCATCTCTTTTTTTAATAACTTGAGATATTTGATTTTTTAAAACTTTTAAAGTTTTTCTTAACTTTTTTTCTTTTTTGTTTTCTCCTATACATAAAATAATCTTTAAATTATTTTTTAAAGCAACTATGATTTTCTCTCTTATAATTTTATTTGTATCACCATCTATTCTATTTTCAGAGTGACCAATAATAATATATTTTATTCCAATTTGTTTAATCATAAAGGGACTTATATTTCCTGTAAACGCACCAAAATTATCTTTGTGATAACAATTTTGTGCTGAAATATTTATATCTTTATTTTTAAATCTTTTATAAAAATCTTGTAATAGCGTGAATGGAGGCGCTATTATAATTTTATATTTTTTTTTATTTTTTTTATCTCTCTTAAAAAACTTATTAACATTCTCTAATATTTTATAAGAACTGGATATTCCAAACATTTTCCAATTTCCAACAAAATATCTTATACCACTTGCCATAATTAAAGACTTTATTTATAGATTTTTAAATATAATTAATTTAAATTTCATAAATTAAAAATATGTTTGGTTCAATAAGAAAGTTTTCTAAATCATTTCTTGCTAAGATTTTCATAGCAATTATAGCCCTACCTTTTCTTTTATGGGGTATGGGGGATGTTTTTAGATCCGGAAAACAAAATGTTTTGGTTGAAATAAATGACGAAAAAATAAGTTCAAAAGAATTTGTTGCTTATATTCAGAAAATAAAACTAAATAAAAGTGAAATTGAGAGAGTAGGAAAATCAAAAATATTTGACGATATATTAACTAATTATATAAGTGAAAAAATTATTAGGATTGAGGGTGAAAAAAAAGGTATTCAGTTGACTGATGTTGCCTTAAAAAAAATATTAACTGAAACAAGAAACTTTCAAAAAGATAATAAATTTTCTCGAATTAAATATGAAAAGTTTTTGTTAGAAAACGGATATACCGCTGCTACTTATGAAAGATATATTAAAAATATTGAACTAAAGGGTCAGCTTCTTAAATATTATAGTGGTGGAATAAAGTTACCAGAATTTATTATTGACGAATTATTTATTAAAGAAAATCAAATTAAAAATTTAGAATATATAAACTTAAGTGAAATTTATAAAAATAAGATAATTGATGAAAATGAAATAAAAAAAACTTACGAAGAAAATAAAGATTTTTTTAAAGAGAGATTTATATCTTTTAGATTTTTAGAATTAAAACCTGAAATTTTAACAAAACAAAAAGAATTAGACGAGTTATATTATGAAGAACTAGATAAAATAGAAAATAACTTGCTTGATGGTAATTCATTTGACTCGGTTGTTTCTGGAAACGAATTAAATATTAAAAAAATAGATTTGATTAATGCAAGAAGTAAGAAAGTTGATGGCTCTGATGTAAAAGATGTAAATAAAGATTTCTTACAAAAAATTTTTCAAATTAAAGAAATTAGTATCCCCCAATTTCTAAATATTAATAATAAATATTATATAATTGAGTTAACGGAAGAGAAAACTATTTCTCTTAATCTCAATGATAAAGATTTAAGAAAGACTTTAGAGGCTCAATTGAAAATTGGATATAAAATAAATGAAAATAAAAAAATAATCGATAGAATAAATAATAAAAAATTTGAAAAAAAAGAAATGATTGAATTATCCAATAAACATAATATACAAATTAAAAAAATAAAAATTAACGGTATTACCGACAAGAAAACTTTTACTCCAAAATTCTTAAGTGAGATATATAATCATAACGCCGGTGAAATTTTTCTTTTTTCAGATAATATTGTACAAGATAATTATTTAGTAAGCCTTGAAAAGGATACCAATATAAAAATTGATAAAAAATCAGGTAAATACAAACAATATTTTGAGAAATCTAATAATGAATACATCTCTAAAGTTTACAAATCTTATGACAGATATATTAATACAAATTATAAAATTGATATAAATCAAAAAGTTTTTGAAAGGTTAAAAAATTCATTTTAATGAAATTAAGTACAAGTTTTAAAATTTTTAAAAAAAATCATAAAAACAAAAAAAGTAACCAAGCAATTTATTATTCATTAAAATGTAATAATTATAATTTTGTTGAAAATTTATATAAATTTATATTAGTAAAAAAAAATAGTTTTATATTTGAATCAGTCGAAAAAGGCTCTATCAGAGGACGTTATACTATAATAGGTTATAATCCTGACAGAACTTATAATATTAAAAAAAATAAAATTATTATTGACGATTTTAAAAAAAAGAAAGTTATCAGGGCAAATGTACTTGAGTATTTAAATGAATTGTTTAAAACTTTTAAGGTAAAGTACATGGGTGATATGCCACGAATGTCATCGATGCTGGTCGGCTACTTTTCATACGATATAATAAGGTTAATTGAAAAAATTCCTGATAGATGTCGAAATGATATAAATATCCCTGATATAAGATTGATGCGACCTAGAAATTTAGTTATTTACGATAATGTAAAAAAAAAAATTTTCTTTATTGAGAATATTTTCAAAGAAGAAACTATTATTGATTACGAACTTAAATACCAATCAATTAAAAATACTTTTAATGAGCTACAACATTTTGGGAATATTGAACTTCCAAAAAATTTTCACAATACAAGCAAAAAAATTAAGGTAAAATCTAATATATCTAAATCAAAATTTAAAAAAAATGTCCTTAAAGCAAAAAAATTCATTAAAAAAGGAGATATTTTTCAAGTTGTGTTGAGTCAAAGATTTGAAGCAAAGATAGATAAACCGCCTCTTGAAATTTATAATAGTTTAAGAAACTTAAATCCTTCTCCATTTATGTTTTATTTTAACTACGATGACTTCCAGATTTTAGGTAGTAGTCCTGAAATACTGGTAAGATTAGTAGATAATGAGGTTACTATAAGGCCTATAGCTGGAACAAGACCAAGAGGTAAAAATCAAAAAGAGGATAAAAAGTTAATTTCTGAACTATTAAAAGATCCTAAAGAATTAGCTGAACATTTAATGCTTTTAGATCTTGGTAGAAATGATGTCGGAAAAGTATCAAAAACTAACAGCGTTAAAGTTACAGAAAAATTTAAAGTAGAAAAATATTCTCATGTTATGCACATAGTATCAAATGTTACTGGAAAACTTGGGAATACCTTTTCTTTATTTGAAACTTTTTTATCAGGGTTTCCGGCGGGTACGGTTAGTGGTGCTCCTAAAATTAGAGCCATGGAAATTATCGATGAACTAGAGGACTCAAAAAGAAATCTTTATGCTGGCGGAATAGGCTATTTTACCGCTAATCAAGATTTCGATACTTGTATAGCTTTAAGAACAGCATTGATTAAAAACAATAAAATTTACGTACAGGCTGGAGCAGGAATTGTAGCGGATAGTAAGCCACAAAATGAATATAATGAAACTCTAAACAAAGCTAAAGCATTGCTAAAAGCAATAAATTAAATGAAAACTTTATTAATAGATAATTATGACAGTTTTACCTATAATCTTTATCACTATCTTTTGTCACTAAAATGTAAAGTTGAAGTTATAAGAAACGATAAAATTACATCAAAAGAAATTTTAAAAAAAAATTATAAAAAAATTGTTATTTCCCCGGGACCAGGCAATCCTAGTCAGGCTGGAAATTGCTTAAAAATTGTAGAGAACCTTTCAAAAAAAATTCCAATTCTAGGTGTTTGTTTGGGTCACCAAATTATTGGTCAGGCTTTTGGAGCTAAAATCGTGAGCGCTAATAAACTAATGCACGGAAAAACTAGTAGAATTTCTCATAATAAAGTTGGAATTTTTAAAGGAATAAAGAACAATATTGTAGGTACGAGATATCATAGCCTTATAATTGATAGAAAAACACTGAATAAAGATTTCATAATTACAGCTAAAACAAAAGATAATGTAATAATGGGAATTATGCATAAAAAGTACAATTTACATGGAGTGCAGTTCCACCCTGAAAGTATAAGTACAAAAGAAGGAATGAAGTTAATTAAAAACTTTTTAAAATATAAATAAAATGGATGAAATTATAAAAAAACTTGAAAATAAACAGAATCTTTCTTTTGAAGAGAGCAAACTGGCTTTTGAAAACATGATGACCGGTAAAGTAAAAGAGCAACAAATTTATGATTTTTTAACCTTTTCATCTGCAAAGGGTGAAACATCAAATGAAATAGCTGGTGGGGTTTATGTTTTACGTGATAAGGCTACAAAAGTTAATGTTCCGGACAATGCAGTCGATACTTGTGGAACTGGTGGAGATGGTAAAAATACTTTAAATATATCTACTGCTGCAGCACTTTTATTGTCTAGCTTTGGTATAAAAGTAGCCAAGCATGGAAATAAATCAGTATCTTCAAAATGTGGTTCTGCTGATGTTCTTGAAAAATTAGGAATAAGCATATCTCTAGGTGCTAAAGAAGTTGAAGCAAGTATTAATAATAATAATTTTGGATTTATGTTTGCTCCTGGTTATCATTCAGCAATGAAATATGTTGGTCCTGTAAGAAAAAAAATTGGAAAAAGAACTATTTTTAATTTAATTGGACCATTAAGTAGTCCAGCGAATGTAAAAAGACAAGTTGTTGGAGTTTTCAATAAGAAATTATTGAAGACTTTTGCTGAAGCACTAAAAAATTTAAATTTGAAAAAAGCGTTGATAGTAAATAGCGAAGACGGTCTAGATGAAATTTCTCCATACGCAAATACTAATATTGTGGAACTTTATAATGGTAAAATTAAAGAAACTATTTTAAATCCAAATGAACTAGGTATCAAAGCAGGAAAATTTGAAAATATTATTGGAAAAGGTCCAGATTATAATTCAGAAAAAATGAATGAAATATTTCAAGGTAAAGATAATGACTTTTCAATAGCAGTTTGCCTAAATGCTGCTGCAGGATTGATTGTATCAGATAAAGTAAGTTCATTTAAAGACGGTTACATCAAGTTAAGAGATCATATTCTTTCAGGAAAAGTAATCTCCCATATATCAAAACTACAAGCATGATAGATCATTTAGATAAAATTTACGGTGAAAAAAAAGAAAGTGTTGAGAAATATAAGAAATTATATTCAGTTAAAGATTTGAATGAAAAGATAAAGGCTTATAAAAATTACTATGATTTTAAAAAACCATTAAATAATAAAAAGAAAATCAATGTTATAGCCGAAATAAAAAAAGCTAGTCCTTCAGCAGGCGATATAATAAAAGATTATAACCCAATTAAGATAGCAAAAAATTACGCTAATGCTGGAGCAACATGCTTATCTGTTCTTACTGAAGAAAAAAATTTTAAAGGTAAGATCGAAGATATTCAAGAGATAAAAAAAGAAGTTAAATTACCAATTCTCTGTAAGGACTTTATATATGATGAATATCAATTATATCTTGCTAGGGCGTTTGGGGCTGACGCTATACTAATAATTTTAAAAGGGATAGGACAACAACGTGCTATAGGACTGCAAATGCTAGCAAAAATTCTTGGACTTGCTGTAATTTATGAGGTTCATACAACTCCTGAAGCCGAACAAATTGCTGGTTTAGAAGATGTTATTTTAGGTATTAATAATAGAAATCTAGAAACTTTAGAAACAAATATAAAAAATACATTCGATGTTCACAACAAAGTTCTTTCAAAAATTAGGCATCCTGGCCCTATTGTTTGTGAAAGCGGTATTAAGTCAGAGAAAGAAGTGGAGGAAATAGTTAAAAAGACGAAAATTAATAATTTTTTAATTGGTGAATCACTTCTTAAAGATCTGGACAAAAAAACCTCATTGTTACAAAGAATCCTAAAAATAAGCCCGTAATTTAAGGCTAATTTGGCGTTGATATTATAGAAGAACTTTTGTAGAACATAAATGTACAGGATTTGTTCTATGCTTACAAAAAAACAAAAAAACTTATTAATTTTTATTAATAAAAAAATCCGATCAACTGGAGTTTCTCCATCATACGAGGAAATGAAAAATTCACTCAACCTTAAGTCGAAATCGGGTATTCATCGTTTAATTTCAGCTTTAGAGGAAAGAGGATTTATAAAAAGATTAGCCCACAAAGCAAGAGCTCTTGAAGTAATTAAGTTACCCGAAAATGCCAGTGCACATGATTTGTTTAATAGTTTTACTCCAAGTGTAATTAAAGGGGGGTTAGATAAAAATACCAATAAGTCCAGTAAAATTTCGGTACTTGGCTCGATAGCTGCAGGTACTCCGATTGAAGCAATACAACATGAAGTTGATAAAATAAATTTACCAGTAGATTTTAATAAGAACAATGATCATTTTGGTTTAAAAGTAAAAGGTGATTCTATGATTGAAGCTGGTATCAATGATGGTGATACGGTCGTAATTAAAAAAAGTTCCAATGCAGACAATGGTCAAATAGCAGTAGTGCTAATTGACAATGAAGAAGCAACTTTAAAAAGAATTAGAAAAAAAGGAAACACTATTGCTTTAGAAAGTGCAAATAAGAAGTATGGTACAAAAATATACGCGGCAAAGAGAATAAAGATTCAAGGAAAATTAGTTTCTTTATATAGAAACTTCAATTAAAATAGTTTAATTTCAATCAATGGCTTTTATTTGTAGGTTTGCACCCTCACCCACAGGACCTTT
>MDTB01180499.1_pt1 | contig 34121 bp, 30 predicted proteins | sample 811161 | NCBI WGS metagenome assembly MDTB01 (sample SAMN05326650, study PRJNA326480) | marine metagenome | isolation source: seawater | place: Mediterranean Sea | collected 2009 | reverse complement strand
TGGTAAATGAGCATTAATACAACGCCCAGGTAGCTCAGTCGGTAGAGCAGTGGACTGAAAATCCTCGTGTCGGTGGTTCGATTCCGCCCCTGGGCACCACCTTAATAATTCCACAGATCTTTAAAGATCCAATTAGAATTGGAATCCTCCGAGGGTACTCTGGGAAAGTAGACAAATGATAAAATATTGTTCCTACTTTCCACAGGAGTGATAGATACCGTTGGGCGCCAGCCACGGATTTATTTCTACTTTTTTAAGAGGTCTCTTGAATTTATAAATGACAAATCTCTTATTCAAGCTGAGAGTATTGCCAGAAACACAATTAAAATGAGCCACCCGCGAGTCAAATCAGCGGTTTACCTTGAGTTGACTCCTGTTAGATTGTTCGAAAGGCCCTTGACCTGATTTTAGCTAGTTCAAAAATAGGGTGAATAAGTGAATAAACTATCGGTAGTCACAAATTTAATTCTCTCATAATGAGACAACCCCATAAAAATAGCGTAAATGATAATGATTATCGATATTGTTAAAATTTTATTTGGTGGTGAATCATATGTACATTGCAATGAACAGATTTAAAGTCTCTACTGGAAAAGAGGAGATGTTTGAGAGCATTTGGAGGGAGCGAGAAACAAGATTGAGTGATGTGCCCGGCTTTGAGACTTTCAATCTTATTAAGGGGTCTCTAGAAGACCATCACACACTTTATGCATCTCACAGCACCTGGCACTCAAAAGGAGCTTTTGAAAGTTGGACAAAATCAAGATCTTTCAAAGATTCACATCGAGATGCTGGTAAGCATCGGCATTTGTATGTCGGACATCCAGTGTTTGAGGGCTTTGAGGTAATTATTTGAATAAGTCATATTTTGCGACAGCGGTGGTTCTTAGTCTTATGACTACTGGAATTGAAAAAGGCGCGGCTCATGAAAAGAAACCGGATGATGAGACTAGATATATATTTTCTTATAATATTTCGGATAGACCAAACATGAGACCAAGGGGTGGCACTACCCAAGGAATCGACGTCACATTAACAGAGAGACCGGAAGATCAATGGTCCAGCTTGCAAAAATCAGGCGGATCAAGTTTTGAAAGAGACCGAAAAGCGATTCTAGCCATGACAGGCGAGTACAGAGTAGCTTTTGAGTTTATAGAGACTGTAGGTTTCAAAAATAATTATGAAATTGTGCGTCCTTATCAGTCTTGGGGTACAGAGTACGTTTTTATCATAGCCGATCACAAAAACTTCATCAGCTTACAGCATATACTTGTGATGAGGATGGTAGGAGAGGACAAGACAGAGTACCCCCCGATCGTAATGAAACACTGGAGACAGGATTGGGAATATGAGGACAAGGTTGTATTAGAGTACCAGGGTAACCGTCGTTGGGTGACTAAAAGTTTAAAAGAGTCGGATATCCAAGGAACCTGGTCTCAGGCAGTTTTCCACGTTGACGATTCACCTCGGTACGAATCTACTGGCAAGTGGACACATGCGGGAAAGGTATCGCAATGGACTAGCGAGTTGACTAGTCGACCACTGCCACGACGGGAGCACACTATTAGAAGTGACTACGACATTTTGATCGGGAGGAATCGCCACACAATTACGCCCGAGGGATGGATTCACGAACAAGACAATAGAAAGATTATATTGTCAAATAATAAGGATAAATCAGATCAAAGGTGGGATATCGGAAGCGAAGTATTAGCTTTTGAGATAGGCGTGAACCGATATGATCTTATCGAAGGATTTGATTTTTCTGAAGGCCATGATTACTGGAGAAAAACATCACTATTCTGGTCAAAGGTCCGAGATACATGGTCCAAACTACTGTCTTCAGGCGGTGTTGAATTAGGAGATGAGTATGAATCCCGAGTGTTAAGCAAGCTTTTTCAATATGCTAGTGATCTATCTGATTCAAGGAAAAACATTAAAGCAACCGAGCATCTAAATCCTGACGAATTGATAAGAAGCGAAACACAACAAATATCTCAGTGAAAACCCTCCCAGAGGGTGTTTAAGTCTTTCACGGTCTGGGAAATACTTTTTCGCATACCGTCTTCGAGAGTTGGTGTGTTCGTTGGTATCACTCCATCGATCCACAAGTGTTCAATATTTTCTAGTTTCGCCTGTGTCTTCCCAGAAATTGCTGGATGCATCTTCCTAGATTGATGTTTTGCCTCAAGAATAAAACCATAGGCGTCTTGATACTCACTAGCATCAACAACTATGTCGTCAACCAAAGCAATAGAGTATTCTTCTGAAGCTAAACGCAACAGTGTTAAGATGTTTCTGGATGCATCGCTCCTAATTTCTTTTTGGATAAGTTCTATTTCGCTTATCAAAAGCAGGGCTTTATCTGAGACAAGCTTTTCGGTCTCTCCATTTCGGATTAATGTAGCAGGCTCATGAAAACGCTCCTCATTAAGTCCAAATCTTTTGAAACCATCCTTTTGGTCTTTATCTGTCTCAGATATCGGGTGCATAAGGTGTGGCTCCGCCATATCGAATTCACCACGCATAAGGAGTTCTAATCCGGCGCGAACATGTCCCGTCATTATGCTAAGTTGCTCAGACAAATCTATCTCTTCTTGGGACCCAGACCACGATTTCTCATAAACTTTTGATTGTTTAACTTTAAAATTATTATTAAATCGTTCCATTGAAACTGCAGAGCAGCCCACAACACAAAAAGTGAGATTTATAATAAATATAATTACTCTCGAACCACTTAACATACCAATCTCGCAACCTTCACTAAAAAATAGCTGTCTATCTTCCCCATGACCTAATCTCCTGCCTACATCTTCAACTAAATAGCGGTCGAATCAACGTAAGTGGGTTGGGACTTATCCAATTACAAGTTTTGGCACAGATAAAAAATTATTATCACAATTAGACCTGACTCCCGCTTTAAGTAAACATTCACCGTTATTATCAAAATACCTTGTTAAAAGTAGAAATAGCTGCTTGAAAAGCTTGTGGACCTGTTTCCTCTCTCCATCACTTGCACACTCATTTTCAAATCGCCAGTGAAGCAAGTCTTTTCCTGTAGAGGGGTCAATGGTTTTTAGTTGATGAATATTGCCGTCAACAAAAGCATCCATGAGATAACCTTTTGACCCATGCTTAGTTAACAACTTTCGATCCCTCGAAGTCATCTGTCCAGTGACAGAAAGGTCTGTTAATCACCTCACTTAACATTATCGCTAATTCTTCCACCTCTGTGCAGGTCATTTTCAACGACACCTTGCCAATCATAAGGTGTGTTTGATAACAACAACTACACTTCCACAATTGATTATTTGGAGAAACTGCTACGAGCTCTCCCACGCTAGTGTGCTTCATGTTGTCTCCAATTATCTTGACGGTCTTAAGTGTATTTGATACTAAAGTTAATACTAATCATTATCATTTACATTACAATCTTTATTTATAAGTTTTTTTAGCTATCAATTAAAAAGAGTTCAGATTTTTGAATACCCTATCAAGAGTTGCTAAGAACAATGCTCACTATCAGAGCAATAGTTGTTATGAAACAAATCATAAAGATAACACCACCAATAATGAGATGAAGCGGATTTGCATTCCGAAAGTCGTGTTCACGGTTTTTGTTTGAATTAACACCGAATGCAGCAAACACAATAGTCCTTAATACATCAGAAAACCTATGTTTTTTACATGTTTTTTCACGTTGATCAGTCAAAGCATGTAAACCTTACCTTTGGTTTTAATCCCTCTTAAATGCTTACGCAAATATCCAAAAGAGATTGAGGTTTTATTGTCAAAACATCCAGAAGCCGAGAAGAATAACATCACCGTTATCTGGTATGGTTTCATAATGCTGACTTCAACTTTTTATGCGTTTTGTTCTAGGAATACCTTTACTTAATTTCATGATCCATATATGACGAGACATTTACAACATAATTAATCAAACTTTGCTGTCCGGCAAATGTTTAGTCATTAAAACCAAGGTTATCAGATTATTAAATATTGGTGGACAAAATATGATAGTAATTTTTTGGTATTCAAAGTGATTAAGTTATGAAGCTTTCTCCAAAACTAAAACGTATTATCACCCTACCATTGGCAGTACCACTCGACCAGATTAGAGCTCATTCTAAGAAGCCAATGTACCCAAGCAAAGTTGGCCGCGACGCAATATCAACGAAAAAACCCTAGCCTTAAGTTATTATCGAGAACTTGGTCTGACGATTTGTCATCGATCGGACATGTCCATGATGTTGGGCATCGCTCTTATATCATTGTCGAAAGAATCGGACATGTCTCCAAGCGTTTCCAATATGGCGTCTGGGGACTTCGCCTTCCACCAGCAAAACATCGCCATATCATTTTCACCATTGTTCCAATTCATTTGTAAACTGGCGTTTTCATTCTTCATTCCAGCAGCAATTTCGTCTTGTGACATTTCACCGACTGATGAGAAGTGTTTTTGCCTTAGTTCCTCCGATTTGAAAGTGTGAACAACCAGATAATCCTGCATGATTCAATCTCCTGGTGACAAAGAATTATAAGCTAGTAATTAAACCTAAATTTTACATCATAAAAAAACGATACTGCTAAATAGTGACAAGAATAATGACGGTAATTTATTTCATTATCAAACTGACCCTTTAACACTCAAAAAATGCAAATACGTACTTTCATAAAAAGAGAAATAAGGTGAGTAAGAAGTATCTCTAATTTAACACAAGTGATACTTGATGGACTCATACATGAAAGTCTTCTCACTTTATCGATTTGGTGGTGGAAGCCTGGGGATCGCAACAGCCTGCATAGACTTCGTTACCAAGATCAATACAAGCTCGAAAATAGATAAGTAAAGATAGTGGCAGAAATAAAAATAAACCATGAGAAATAATAAATAATACGAGATCGTTTCCTTAATTTTAAGCAAAGTCTTCCTAACTCAGGGTCGAGGGGACATGGCGAATAAAAGCTTACGTAATTGAAATACCCTGCAATTATTAACATTATGAAAGTTGAGGCTGATATATAAATCTTAAACTTTGATAACGATACTAAAAGTGGAAAGGTAGTCACCAAAGTGGCTAAGGAAGCGCCCGCTCCCAACGCAACGAATAACGCGGGCATCGCACAACAAATCAAGGTCGAAGAGGCTGCAAAGAGTGATAAGAAACTCAAGGACATATCAAACTTAGGCATAATTATCGGATTTCCAAGACAGCCAATTTCGTAGCTGTCTGTCCATTTTCCAAAATTTTTCTGCTGATGTATTCAAAGTCTATGATTGTGCCTTGCGAAAAAGCGATCAGCACTTTCCCTCTACCTAAGTCAACATCGACCTTGAATACCTCAGAGTTCCTCTTAAATGTTTTTTCTATGCCTCTGGCGCAAAAATCACAGACCATCCCGTTGACGCTGACAACCGCAACTTTCATATCAGAGAGCCCATTGATGAATTCATTGAATCTTCTGGTGTCTACGTCAAATTTATCTCCATCAATTGATTCTTTATGTATGTGGTTAAGGTGATCATGCTCTTCCTCCACTTCGGCATAAAGTGACATAATCGGGGCAATCACTGAGAGTCCTATCGTGAATAATTTGCGCACAAAAACTTCCTTAAAACCTATACATAAGATGTATATCCCACTCATTGTCTCTGCTGTATCCAGACTCAAACAACAAATTACCTTTGAAAAATTTTATCACAGGGTAAGCTGACCACTTTTTAGTGAGAGAATTTGTTCTTGTTTTGAGCATTACCCATGTATGTAAATCGCCATACTCACCGAGATAGGGAGCAAAACCGACTTGATAATCTTGATGGGTATAAGTGAGATTGTTCGTCTCTAGCTCCTTATAATTAAAATCCACATACCATCTTCTTGTCTCCCAATCTCCACGTAACCCAAAGAAATTATCATGAAATTTGTCAAATCTGATCCCAGACTGGAAATAAACATTAACCTGAGAATCTTTGGTATTTATGCGTTTCAAAAGATAAGTCAACCTCAGATAAGAAAGGTTTGTTCTATAGTACTTGTTCTTTAGGCTTTCGACTCCAACAGAATATTTGTGTGAAGGGGAGTAGTGATAGTAAATAGATTCCTTCAAATGATTAGAAAATCCCATGACCGTTGACCCTCCCGGATATGAGATGGGTCTCGCTTCTAGATTGAAAGATTGAAAAAAAAACGCGAAAGCTAATATCCAGATACCCATAGGGGGTATAGTGTATAAGATTTTAATGCCCAAAGTCAACAGGTGTTAAGAACAGTCATGTTTCTCGTAACCTCAGGCACACACTAAAAGTCTTGGTATTAATAAGTGGCTAAAAATAGAAATCTTTTACGGTGTATGTCATGACATTTTGAAATGTATATCCTGTCATATCTTGTGTAGCAAAAGATCCCAGAAAGGGTCCACCCACCAATTCATCGCTCTAAATAACTCGACATCTAATTGTCATTACTATTTAAATTAAACATTTCAAAAGTAGTTGAGAATAATAAAAGCTCATCTCATATTCCAACTAACATGGATTCAACGGAGTAATAAAAGCAAGGCAACTTAACCTCATGAATGTGTGGACGATTTCTGAACTTAAATTCTGCGCGTTATCTAAAAAGTGTTTGCTTTTATATCTGTTCTTTGACTATGTATGACGCGGATGAGACATGAATATAAGCAAAAAAAAGCCCCAAAAAACTTTTTCTACTCTTATTTAGTAAAAAGTATGCTCTTGACATCGCTTGATACGTAATAGAGTTAGGTTCTAAAAAACTAAAAAAACTTTAAGTACATGGTTGGTATACGGCCCATAATTTCTGAGGTAGAAGATTTCATGACACAAATCATTGTAGTTTCCGGCAGTCATAGACCAGGCTCACAGAGCCTGAAAGTTTCGAAGGTATTCGTGTCGTCTTTAATGGGGCGTGGCACCGTGAATGGCGTCTCTATCCTTGACCTAGCAGATCAGACGCTTCCGCTTTGGGGTATGGATGAAACTCAGGGTCAAATATCACAAGTTGATGTTGCAGAGTTGAAAAATAACATTTCAGCCGCTTCCGGATTTGTGATTGTATGCCCCGAATGGCATGGGATGGTTCCAGCCGCTCTAAAAAACTTTTTCCTACACTTTAGTGGGGGTGAATTGGCTCACAAGCCGGCTCTGCTAACGGCAGTTTCATCCGGTATTGGTGGAGCCTACCCAATCAGTGAGCTACGGGCTAGCAGTTATAAAAATAGCCGTATCTGTTACTTACCTGAGCATTTGATAGTACGAAATGTTGAATCGGTTCTCAATGAAAACAGCGCCTTAATCAATGGTAATCATAATTCGTTAATGGAAAGATTGGAATTCTGCGTTGATTTACTTGTTGAATACGTCAATGCATTCAAGAGGATTCGAGATTCAGAAGTTGTTTCAAACAAACGTTTTAAGAATGGCATGTGATCATTAAGACAACATCTATTGGTGAGTCTTTGGGTGTCCATTCAAGTAAGGAATGATTATGGATTGGTTTCTTCTTATCCTCGTAGTGTTTCTCATAGTTGCAAGGCTTCTGGGGTTTTATAAAAAGAATGACAGTGAAAGCTACCTTATCAACAAATCGTGGGTGCAGTGTCATGAAACACCACCAAAACATGCTTTCAATATCAAAGTTTTCAACGTGATTGGTGGAAACTCTGTCTTAGCCGAAATCCCAAAGGAGTTTTTAGAAGAAAAAACAGAATCAATGAAGAAGCCTTGTTTTGAATTAAGGTTGAATCATGTCGAAACGCCAGAATACACTCAAAGAGGTGGCAGAGCCGCAGTATTGGCTCTGGAGAGGTTATTAATCAAGACAGAGGTGAAGGTAGTATTCCAGCACTACACGGATCACTTCGAGGAATCATTAGCGACTTTATATGTTGATGATCGAAACGTTTGTTTAGAATTGGCCGCTAACGGACTAGCATGGATAAACAAAAAGTATAATCAAGAGCCGGTATACTGGAAGGCATTACAAAAAGCGCAAGTGAAGGGGTTCGGTATTTGGTCACTGAATAGAAATGTTCCGCCATGGAAATATAGGAAATATAGGCGCCTGACCGAACCACGTCGGCGCTGATTTCATTTTCTGTTAACGAGTAAGACCACCGTAACGCCGAGGACAAGTAACCAAAAAACTAAAATGCTTACCAAATTATTATGGGCAACCTCCCACCACAGTACGTCTTGATAATCGAAGTTTTTCATCAAATTACATCCTTCTATGGTCTCATTAAGTAACACCTTGATCGCTTTGATTTACCTAACAACGATGCTGGTCAGTCAAAATCGCACTCTGCTTTTATCATTTATCAGCTTATGTAAAGGTATCCCATTGCTAGTATAAATGTGTAAATTGCACCTTTTACGGCAAAGAATAGCAATAAACCTGCTCCGCTCTTCCTGATGATATCCAAATACTTTGAGTTTTTAATCGCTCTCATAAGAGCCTCTTATTTCAAATACTTTTTATGTACGTTCGCTTGCCCTGCAAAGATTACTACGTGTTTCTAACGCGCAATAAGGCAATTTCGATCTATTGAAATGCCTCCGGATAGACCGACTGGGTAAGTTCGCTAATTAAAGGCTAGCAAATAATACGGGGAGCCTGACAAAGCGTAATCTACAATATGAAAGAAGCAATAAAAACCAAAATTGAAGAAAATCCACTTATGGCGTCCGTCATCTTTCTACTATGCGTGGTACTCAGAACTACAATATTGTCTTCTCAAAATAGTGTGAGCTTTGTATCCGACATTGCTAATTTTTTCGTATTGTTGTGCTGTTTTTTAAGCTTCTTTTTGAGTTTATTTTTAATTCGAGTTCCCTTTCAAGTTGCCTCGAGTATTTTGCCAATGCCACTGAATGAGTACAAAAATACTCCCGCCAAATGGATTATTTCAGGATTGTTGGTCACCCTCGCAATTCTGTACTGCTTTATATGCTTATTATTTTTTGCTACCACTTTCTCAGCCGCAATCACGTCTCTTACTTTGATTATAAATCGGTAATATCACCAGCCCTGTCAGATAGTATTTCCTTAAATTCTCAATATAATTGGATAGATCGACGAGACCTCTATCCATTCTTTTCACATGAAGGATATCCCTTTAGCTTGATCATTCCTGAAGACATAATATGTTGGCTCGAATGAGCGGCAAAAAATAGATAAGTACCCTTTTCCAACATCCAACCACAATCATTATCATTATTAAATATTTCAAGTTCACGATATGGAATGGTCACCGTGACATCAGCTGATTGGTTAGGACTGAGAATATCGGTCTTTCTGAAGCCTTTCAATTCTCTGAACGTAACATCACCTTTATCGGAATTAACACTGTAAACTTGTATCACATCAGCGCCAGAGACTTCTCCTATGTTTGTAATCGTCATTAAAACCTCGACATTATGGGGCCGCTGCTTAATATACATATTACTTAATTCGAACTCTGTGTAATGCATACCGAATCCGAAAGGGTATGCGACCGATTTCTGTGATTGAAGAATATCCCTGTACCCAACCGAATCCTGTTCTAGATATTCAATTTTTGTGGGTTTAGCCATGTCACCACCACCAAAAATTGGTATAAGTTTTTCTGAGGTACCTATCCCGGGAAATCCACTTGCTGACTGAAGATCAGAATATTTTTTTGGCCATGAGGCTGTCAGATGTCCACTCGGATTCTGTTTCCCGGTCAAAATATCAAAAACAGCGTTCCCCATTTCTTGCCCTCCTAACCAAGAAACTAGAATCGCATCTGCATGATCTGCCCAGCTCTCTGTTTCTATTGGGGCGGGCACATTTAAAATTACAATCACTGGTTTTTTCTTATTTCTATAAATGTCTGAAACTGATCGAACTAAGGATAGTTCAGTTTGGCTTACCTCAAAATGGTCTTCCTCAGACAAATCTTTTCCCTCACCGGGTAGCCTTCTTATCGTGATTATCGCGGCATCGCTTTGTCTCTCGATCAAGCCAATTTCTTTCTCGCTAATATCTCTTTCATCGATCAATTCAGGATCTCGACCAAAACCACCACCATAATCGCATACCGAGTGAGGATTAGATTTGGGAAGATAATTTCTCATAATCTCCTCGAGTAGTTTCGATTGTCCATAACCAAAGTTAGAAGCACCCTCAATTATGTTTACCCTATAAGTGGAACAGACTCTCCCACTACCCAAACCACTAATCAACGAGTGATAACTTCCATTTCCAAAAAAGGCTATTTCCCTGATATTGCTTTTTAGCGGCAGTGTTTTTCCCTTATTTCGCAGTAAAACCATGCCATTTGCCGCAGCGACTCGGGCCAGCGAGCGATTATTTTTCAGGAGTTTTTCTTTATTTAATAATTTGTAACTGTGCAAGGTCGGCAATGGGTTTATTGCCGACCTCAAAACCTCTTCTACAGATTGATCAAGTTGTTCCATTCGGAGTCTTCCAGATTGCAGCGATTTTTTTATGGAAGAACGGTCATCCGAGCTACCAGGCATTATAAGATTCACTCCAGCTGAAATTTGCTGAGCCGCATCGGTGCCGCTCATCCAATCAGTCATCACGATCCCCTCAAAGCCCCACTCTTTCTTTAGTATCTGAGTAATGAGCCTCCTATCCTGAGAAGTATGCACCCCATTTAGGAGGTTGTAAGCCGTCATTATTGCTCGCGGCTGACCATCTTGAACTGCAATTTTAAATCCCCTCAAATACAGCTCCCTCAGTGTTTTTTCGTCGACAACAATATCTAGAGCAGCTCGATTGGTTTCAGAATTATTCGCGACAAAATGTTTTAGTGTAGCTCCCACTCCAACGGACTGAATGCCCATAACCATCGATGCTCCTATCCGTCCTGTTAAAATTGGATCTTCGGAGTAATATTCAAAATTTCTTCCCCCTAATGGATTTCGCTGCAAATTAATGCCTGGACCCAAAATAATATCTGCATTGATGTGCCGTGCTTCTTTACCAATAGCCTCGCCTACTTTAAAAACCAACTTTTTATCCCATGAAGAGGCAAGAGCTGTAGCCGTAGGAAAAGCAGTTGGACGAATCGAGTAATTGAGATCTTTTTTTGACCAATCAATTCTAATTCCCTGGGGTCCATCCAATAGCGCCATGTGCGGAACACCAAATCTCTCGATTGAGGTTGTGTAGCCGGTCATTCCTTGTGGACTTTGCTCGTAGCCAACCCCTGTCACAAGCTCGATCTTTTCTTGAACACTTAAATTAGAGAGTATTTCCTTTAGGTGATATGGGATCAAAGCGCTAGATGGTTTTGCATTAATGTGACAGGCGACCCAAAGAAGGATTACAATTGACGTGGATTTAAGCGTTTTTATAGTCATAATCGTTGTGACCCCTTAGATTGAACTTAGGCAGAGATCTTTTAATGATCCTGAGTACTAGCTTCCTGAATGTGATGGCAATCTGTATAGACGAATATTAAATCTTTCGAAATGCATATAAGAACATACTTATTCGCTATACAAACTCGGCTTTTCTAGTTATGTGACTCTTGCTAATTTAGCATATCAACGGAAGCAAAAGGGCTCTTTACAACATTCTTATCATGGGAGTTGGGTTTGTTTAGGACTTGCTAAAAGATTACCAAAAAGTTAATTTTAATCACGCGAAACTTCTTAAAAATACTTTTTTGCCAATGTGCGTAAATTTTGTAGGAGTAGTTCATGAAAAGGATTCACCAATTTTGGGAATATCATCAATGTCTACCCATGTAAAACCAGCCAAAAGGTCTAACTACAATCACAAATATGAACTTCCAAATAATAAGAAAAGAAACCCTCTTTTCAGAAAATGTTAGTCAAAAAGACGTCATAGTTTACGCATCGAAAAAAAAAGAACCCGTGTCAGACAAAACACTAGTGATATTGTTACATGACGGTGAAAATTTTCTCTCCAGTGCCCCTTTTCTTTCACTGGATATCAATCATGGTCAATTGGAGCAGGGTAAAATTGCCTTCTCTAACATTTTGATAGTAGCCGTAAGCAGTGCTAAAGCCCTTAGAAAAAACTTTGGTTCCAGTAGTCGTCGCTACAGCGAATATTTTCCAAAGAAGTCTATTAAGTTCATCAAGAACCCCATAACCAAATTCGTATATTCGCGTTTTATTGACGCAAAAGATTTTCAATACTCACGATTCATTGTTGAGGAGTTGAAGCCTTGGTTTGAGGCGCAATTTCATATAACTTTGTCGAGAAGGAATTTTGGGACGATTGGGATTAGTATGGGGGCTCTGGCAGCCTTAGACCTTTCCTTACAAAATCCAAGCCTGTTCGGATTTACTGGCTGTATGTCCACACATTGGACCGGCATATTGTTGCGTCAATATCTTACACTGCCCTCAGGAAAGAAAATTTTCCGGGGCGATCCTTACATTGCACATGCGCTCATTAATTATGTGAAGAGCTCTCTGAAAAACGAACACATGCCGATAATTTATTTTGACAGGGGTACCGAGGGACTTGATTCCCTATACGAACCATATCAGGCCAAAATTGACAAGATTTGTAAAAAGACTAATTCACTAACTTACACTAGCGCTGTATTTCAAGGGGATAGTCATCATCAACATGATTGGTCACATCGGTTTGAGGCTGCGCTTGAGTTTTTTAAAGTCTCTTATTTGACGAGATAAAGTTTCAAAACACTAACAGAGTGTATAGACGAAGTGATGATATTTATTGAACAAACAAAATAAACAATTATTTTCCGGCACAGCTAACATAACTTAATAGCAAGTCACAACACGGAATCTTCAAAATGGCAAGAGAGCGTTAAAAGAGATATTTTTAAAATTCTTCGACAACACAAATATTTCTTTCTATGACAGCTTGTATGTCTGGCCCCAAAATTTTTTAACACTGCTTGATAATCGTCGGTTTTGTAATAGTTTTTTGCTTCCTCCACACTTCTAAACTCTTAGGCTGCTGCAAATTTCATTGAGTGCCCCTCATTAGTAGCTTCTACCGGTCCTCCACAAACTATTTTGAAGTCGCCTCTCCATTCAAGATACGACGCTGCCCTAAAATATTTTTTGTAAAGTTCAGAGTCCTTTACTTTAGCGACATACGTTATCCGGTTCCCTTCTTTTATAGCCGCCTCTAACATAAAGATAAGACTTACTTAAGATAAATATTCACTTCTATTGTTTTGACAAAACGCAACTCGATAACACCCGCACAGTTACATAATCAAATAAGTAATTCAATGTAGTAGCAAACTGGACTTTTTACTGCTTTCAGTACAGAAAACTCGTATCAAATTTTGACGGTTTTCGTAGCAAATAAGTGCTGTTCTGTCTCGTTTTTTCTTTGCTGAGGAGTTCACGTAAACCTTAACTGATCAAGATATTTTAGACGCTGTATTTGCTAACTCTATACTCATGTGGAGAAAGCGTTTCCGCATATCAAAATATGAGATCCAATTTCCTTAGAATTTAAGTACACTCAATATATTGTTCATAAGTTAGGTTTCCTGACCTATTGGGGTTTTCAATGGCGCTAAAGCTAGTCTATTTTAAGATGAGGGCTCTTGCAGAAGCTCCTCAAATGCTAATGCACTATGCTGGGATAAGGTATAACTATGAGATGTCCTGGGAGTATTTCAAAAAAGACTGGGGAAATGTAAAACCAACATTGCCCTTCAAGCAATTACCCTTACTGGTTGTAGATGATGCTCATCAGATTCCTCAAAGCATTGCGATTTTGGGGTACATTGAGCACCTAGCCGGTCTTAATCACACCAATCCTTTAACCGCTGCAAAAATGCACTCTTTTCTGTTAGGAGCGCATGATTTATTTTTACCTCTTAATCCAATCTTAAATTTTGCAGTTGGAAAGGACTTCTCAACAAAAAAAGCTTCCTTATTACCCACTTTGACAAAGAAAATTGAAAACCTAGAACATGCGCTTGCTTCGACGTCCGGCTATTTTTTTGTTGATAATGAGCCAAGAGCATGTGATTTTCTTGCTTATCATCACCTCGATGTCGCAAGAACACTCTATCAGAATTTATTTTTAAAGTTTCCACGAATAACGAAGCTACTCAAAGCAATCGAATCTATTGATCCAGTGAAAAACTACCTCGAAACGCGACCAAAGTTAATCGACATAGGAGTGTCTCCCAAACTTGTAATTAATGGGACTGCGCACCCCACAGGAACCAAGAATACTGAAAACCTGATCTAAAGATTATCAAACAACTGCTGGAGACACCTTGTGCAGCAAATCCTAATTATTTCCGGACTCATTCTAGTATTAATTGGCTTTTTCTATCCATATTTAAAGAAACTACCGTTAGGACAACTGCCGGGCGACATATTCATTCAGTCGGGAAATTCTTCGTTTGCATTCCCTGTTGTGACATGCATAGTAATAAGTATTATTCTCTCTCTTATCTTAAATTTTTTTAAATAAACACTAATAAAATAAGTGATAAAACAAGCGCGATTTAGCTTTTTGTTATTGGTTAGCAGGATAAAGCTATAATGGCACTATGATCAACTCCGCACCTTTAGCCCTTGAAAAGTATGTTACAGGTTTCTATCGTGATAAATAATCAGTCTGAGAAAGATCCCTGTCTCGGAGACTTAAAGTTGTCCAAGCTATCTATTAGGGTTCTCGGTGTTCTTTCTCTCCCTGCAATCTTTCTCTCCTTTTATCATTTAAGTGGATAACTGCGAAAACACATCCAAATGCACAAAGGCTCACAACCCATAAGTACCCCAAATAAAACCCAATTACACCCACGATCACAAAAGCTAAAATAATTTTCATAGCACCATCTCATCTTAAAATAATAAGCCAGTGAATTAAATTCTTGCACAGAGCTCCTAAAACATTCTTTTTACTTTCTCAGCGATATTTCTACGGAGAATATCAACGAAGATTATATGTTGTGTCACCATAAACACGGGAACTTACTCGTTACCCCCCCAATAAAAGCGTGATAGCCCAAAATGACGACACCATCTTTCTAAACGAAAATTTTCACATTCGCTTCATTAAAAGTATTGTCCACCAACTCTCTATCGGTACATTCCTCAATAGATGAAAGTATATCCAAGAGTCCCGTATCGTCTCATTGTTATTTTTACAGCATCTTAAACTTTACAAGTTCACCAAATAGTTAATATAACTTTTCTTGTTTTGTAAGGTAGTATTAAGATTTTTAATAGGCATGTAATTCATCTCCTTGGAGGACATCTCGGGCAAATAAACAAAGAGCGGCTAAATAATCAGGGTATGAAGGCATCATTTGGTTAGCTATCGAAAAAGTTCTATTATATAGATGATCTCGTTTAAAATTCCGTCTACGATGAACGAGTCCGAAGGATAATACCGTATTGTTCGAGAATAGTTGAAAATAATACAAGCTAATGGTGAGTCCCAGTCAAAGTTTTAATAAGTCTTTTCGAAAGGTTCTGCTTTACTCCCTTTACGCTTCAATCCACTGGCCAGTAGCAGGAGAAATAGTAATTGACGGCGTTCTCAATGAGCAACAATGGGATGACGCCAAAAAGTTTGAGCAATTTGTGACAATTTCCCCGCTGACCCTTGGCCCCGCGAGATATGAAACTATCGCGCTCGTCGCCACAAACGAAAAAGGTATCTATATTGGTTTTAAAAACTACCAACCAAAACTGTCAGATCGAACAAAGAGGGTATATGCACGTGATATGAAGTCAATTTATAGCTCCACAGACTCAAATCAGGTGTACATCGGCTTTGATGAGGGCTCCAATATCGGATATAGCTTCATTGTAAGCTCTGCCAACGGGCAGAGGGACGGGATATTAAGTCCTGGCAACTTTTCCTCTTCGTGGGATGGTATCTGGACATCAGCAACCAGTGCTGACGATCAATATTGGTATACCGAAATACATATTCCTTGGTCAGTAGCCCCAATATCTCAAAAAAGTGGAAAGAAAAATATTACATTTATGTTCGCAAGATTAGTCCACAGCAAAGGTTTGCGGTTCGCTTTCCCTAATACACATTACAGTAAACCCTCCTTCATCGAGGACTGGGTACCTGTAGAGGTCACCCCAAAACAAACAAAATCCTTTAATTATTCACCATATTTAGCGTTAAAACACAAAATGTTTTCCAAAAAACCTACCATACCAGACGATGAAGCCTCAATTGGTGTTGACTTCAACTGGACCCCAACTTTAGGCACTGAAATAATCGGGGCATTAAAGCCGGACTTTGGTCAGGTGGAGAGTGACGATTTAGTCATTAATTTTTCAGCAATAGAGACATTTGTAGATGAAAAGAGATTGTTCTTTACCAACAACCAAACGATATTTACCAATTCAATACCCACTAGAGGCTGGACGCGAGAGACGATTTTACATACCCGTCGACTGGGCGCTGGTCAAGGCGATAATGGCTCCCCAATACAGATCAAGTATGCCGTAAAGGCAATACATCAGTCGGATCAAATTGGACTAGGGATATTTGCTGTGCAAGAAGAAAGTGATGGAGCAATTCTCAATAATCGATTTTTCTCAACTAAATTTAACAACACTCTCGGGCGGCTCACATTTGGTCATCAAATCACATATGCAGATATACGCACCGAGCATCGCACTGCGCGAGTTGACAACTATGACTTCGAATTAAAACCTAACAGAACTAATCGATTTCGTGGTGCGTTGATGCGAAGTGACTTAAGAGACCAAGACCCAAATATGACTCCTCGGATCACTGATTACGCGGGCTGGCTCGACTGGTTTTATGCTCCAAACAAGAATTGGGAACATAAGATCACCGCAGTACATTATGGAAAGAATTTTGATATGAATGACATGGGCTTCATGCTAAGGAACAACTACAACAGCGTATTTGGGTCAACAAGTTTCGTGGAAACACAATTTGGAGAGCGATCCAACCTCTTGTCAACAGAAACTCGCTTTTCTTTTGCGTATGAAGAGAATTTAAATAACCAGAGACTTTTACAACGGTTCTATTTAAAAAAATCGTGGAATTTTCTCTCCACAAGAATAGTCTCCTCACAACTTTGGGCAAACACTGAAAGTTGGAATGACCTAGAGACCCGCGGCAACGGAATTTTCAAACAGCCTGAGAATGTTGGAGGCGGTGTATCTTTCAGCGGTTTAAGAGGAGGGTCAATATTTCATGATGGCGGCTTATCCATATCTCATAACAAGATAGATGGTGTTACAAAATCCATTTCATATGATCCGAAAATTTACCTATCTAAGACCACGCAATTCACATTAGGCCTAAAATACGAGATTACTGATAGTGAATTGATCTGGAATTCAGGAAATCAAATATTGAGCACCTTCGATACATCCAAATATATTACCAACATCAGGTTCGACTGGTATCCCACCGAGACACAAGAGTTAAGGTTTAAATTACAATGGACCAGTGTCTCTGCAGATGCCATCGAAAGTTTTGATATAAAGTCAAACGGCAATCTTTTTGTTTCCTCACATAGTCCGACAGACTTTAGTAGGAGTAACAGCGGGATCCAAATAAGATATAGATACAAGATTGCTCCGTTATCCGAAATTTTTTTCGTGTTTAGTAGAGGAGGCGATTACACAAGTTCATTTGCACACGAAAGTCTAGGTAGACTGTTGAACCGAGGATTTGCTAATCGAGATAATGAGGGAATTCAGCTAAAAATCCGTTACAGATTCTAGTCGCTTGTACCATAAGCAACTATTTTTGTGTGAAGATTAGAAGAAAGAATTAAAGTCGCCGAATAATATTTAGGCATACGGTATTGAGGCCGCTGGATTAAAGTTAGTTCTGTTCCACCAATGCCTCCACACTGATTCTGAGATTTATGTCCATCTTAAACCCGTATTGTTTCGCAAAGTCTACCCCAAAATCATCGCGCATAAACTTTGCGGAAGCGTCTGCTCCACAAACCTCTCGTTTTTTCCTAGGATGAATCATGCACTTGAACTGATTTATTTCCAGTGCCAGCGGCTTAGTGATTCCTCGCAAAGTAAGCTCGCCGTGCACTTCAGTTGGCTTACCCGCGACAAATCTAGCTAACTTACCTGTGTAAATAGATATTGGGAATTTCTCAACGTCTAACATATCCTCATTGCGCACATGGTCATTCATGCCCTCATGTCCAAAATCTATGGTTGACATATCCAATGTTACATCCACAGCTCCAGTGGACGCGTTTTTGTCCAGGAGTATATAGCCTGAGGATGAATTGATTTTACCTCGCCACACCGAAAGTCCACCCATGTGGTCTGCCTCAAAAGAGGGATATGTGTGGCTTGAGTCAATCACATACCTTACCTGCTCTGAGTGAGCTCCAGAGATCAACAAAACACAGAGAGCTAGAGGAAACCTAAAAAGTCTGTATTTCTTTTTCATTCTTCTTCCTTTTGAAAACAATAACAACTTTTCTTGAAGCCCTAAATTTTGTGATTTAAAGAGCATGTGCTTTATCATCCTCAGCATGCGACTTGTATACAGCGCTACTAACAAAGCACTATACATTCTTAATTTTACAAAAACAAAGACCGCTTAAACTTCAAAGCGACTTCAGCTTCAGCAACGCCATAAGGCTCCTTCATACTTGATATAGAACTAATTAAAGCAACTAGATTCCCATAGCATAGCGCATAACACTTTGGTTAATAATGGGATTTTTTGCCCCCGCCAGTATTGAATTTCTAGCCCATTTCAGTGGCGCAATATCATTACTAAAGCCATAATAAAAACCGTCCATTGCCCGCAACATCAACTCGTTGACCCACCTTCGATGTCTCTGGTACTCCATCAAAACTCGATAAGAGGACCAATCAGTTCCCTGTTCCAAAGCTTTGCTAATAGTTTGGCTCAGACACTGGGTATCTTGAAATCCCAAATTTACACCTTGACCGGCAAGAGGATTGATTGTGTGGGCCGCATCTCCAATAAGTGCAAGTCGATTTTGCACATATTTTTTTGCATGTTGCTTAAATAAATCAAAACTACCGATCGAGTGAACTTTGACAGGTCCAAGTTCTACCGGAAATTTCTCTTGAAACTTTTTTTCAAGTTCAGGGAGATCAAGTTTTATCAAACTATCTATTATTTCCCGCTGATCGTACCAAACTAGTGACGCGTGATGACCCGATAAAGGTAAAAATGCTTGTGGTCCGGAGCTTGTGAAGCGCTGCCAAGTTATCTCTTGCTGAGGATAATCAGTAATGACTGATGCCACTAGACATGATTGATTATATGCATCCGATCGTATCGACATCCCAAAAGAATCTCGCACTTCCGAATCTGCCCCATCAGCACCAATAAGTAGTCGGCATTTTAAAACCCTTTGATCTTCGAGCGTTACCGACACTCCTGATCCATTTCTATCAAATGTGAGGCAGGTTGCTGGGCTCAAAATATTAACTTCTTTAATTTTTTCAATAGACTCTAGGAGTGCGAGTTGCACAATTCGGTTTTCGACAATATACCCCAAATAAGGCTCACCAATTTTGGCTGCCTCAAATGTAACATCCCCGAATCCTCTCATCTCCCAAACGCGCATTTGGCGGTATGGGCAAAAACGCATACTTTTTAAGCACTCCCAAGCACCGATGTTTTCCAGCATTTTAGCCGACTGAGGGCTTAAAGCAGATACCCGAAGATCAAAATCCTGAGTGGAAGAGTAAGGCTCTGGGATTTTTTTTTCAATTATGGCAATCTTTAATCCAAGTCCACCAAGTTGCCCAGCCATAGCAAGCCCGGTCATACCGCCCCCAATGATTATCACATCAAAATTCAATGAATACATTTAATACCTTCTCTATGACTTACTTAGGCAAACACCTAATCTCGCAGTTAATTTTTGACCACAAATTATACGTTTTCATCAACGATTTGGTGAATGTTAATCATATATAGCCGGACAGAACTAGCGTACTTTTCTAAATTTTCAAAATCAATTGCTACATTTACCGTCGATCATCATAAAGAAGTCAAGGCACCTGTGATTATCATTTAGTTGCACAAGCAACTGCGAGCACCGCATAGAGAGGTATTGGATTATACCAAAAAATTAATTTTTCTGACTTCAAAAAGGCCAGAAAATATCAAGTGCTTCGCAACTTGTAAACCTAATGTGCTATTGTGGGTTGACATCCTATTGGTTCTACTTATTATCATTGTCCTGAAGACAAATCCTCAAATTCATCATCCTTGACAATCTTTTCGGACGAAGACAAATATGAAATTAGCACATTGGTCGGAAGCTTTGAGAGTTAACAAAAAACCGTCACTCCGATATATCGTCGGGCTGTGGTTACTTTTAAGCTTAACCGCTGTCTTTGCGGAAACCATGCAAGATAAAATAATCGAGGAAGTTCGCGTGACAGGAACTCATATCAAAGGTTTAACGCAAAATGAGATGGTTCCTATAACTATCCTCCAGCAGCATTATATAGACGGCCTTGCCGCCAACTCAGTTTCTGACATTATCAACAAGTTAACAGTAAGCTCTGGTGCAGAAAATAGATCTGATTCTCTTACCCAAGGTTTCTCGCAGGGTACGGAAAATATTAACTTAAGAGGCCTTGGACTCAGTTCAACACTGGTGCTGTTGAATGGAAGACGTCAAGCAGTCTCTGGCGCACTTGCTAATGATGGAAGTGTATTCGTGGATACAAGCAGTATTCCGATAAATGCCATTGAGCGCGTTGAAGTCCTAAAAGAAGGGGCAGCATCCACTTATGGATCAGATGCGATTGCAGGGGTTATCAACTTTATTCTTCGCACCAACTTTGATGGCTTTGAGATTACTAGTGGTCACCAACGCGTGCACAATGGTGATCAAAGCGACAACAGCATAGGCGTCCTCTGGGGTAATCAATTCGGTGACACGTCAATTACTCTAGCCACCCACTATCTCCAAAGATCAGCATTACGAGGCCCATCGAGGCCCACATTAATCGACAACGCCATCAGTGGGCTTGGTAGCACCTTTATTACGAGCTCAAGTGCCTCTGTATCATCGGGTCCTTACGCTGGAGATTATGCTAAAGGAGAATACATACCTAATGCGCAGTGTGAGGAATATACCGAAGCTATCTTGAGTTCGTCTGTGTGTCGTTTCTTTTATGGTCCAAGATTTAACTTAGTTGCGGCAGAAACTCGCTTGCAATTTTTTACAAATCTAACACACAACTTTTCAAACGGCTCTAAACTTTCCGCAGACTTGGGTTACAGCAATAACAAAGTAACTGAAAATCCACAATCACCTAGCTATCCTGACCTGACATTTCCCTTGATCCCAGCAACACATCCAAGCAACCCCTTAAAGATCCCATTAACTTGGTTGGGGAGACCTTTTGCTTTCGGTTACCCATCTCCCAACGCCCCACGAGCCAATGAAACCATCAGAGCGTCTATGGGGCTAGAGGGGTATTGGGATGATAACTGGGCTTGGGAAACTGCTCTAACTCACAGCCAAAACGTATATAAGGCCATCCAACCCGATACAATTTCATCGAGACTAAAGGATGCATTCAATGGTTCTGGGGGCCCTAATGCTGATGAGTATTATGATCCCTTCATCCCAGAAAATAATAGTCAAGCGCTTTATGATTACCTTGCCTACGAAACTGAGGTCGAGCGAACTTCGAAGCTCACCGTAGTCGATGGTATAATAAGCGGGGACATATATTCTATAGATTCTGAACTGAATATAGGCCTGGCGGCGGGCATCCATATCCGAAGGGAAACCTATACCACAGAAGCTGATGACCTTTACGAGATAAAGTTTAACTCAGACGGTGACCCAATACCTGTAGATCTTATATTCCTTGGCGGTGTGTCCGAGATGGATGAATCACGCACCGACTACGCAGCTTTTGTTGAAACTCAAATACCACTTAAAAAGGATTTTCTAATTTCTGCAGCACTACGATATGAAAATCTCGATAGCGACACTTCATTAGACCCCAAGGTGGCTTTAAATTGGAAAATCAACCCTAAACTTTCTTTGAGAGCCTCTGCTAGTACTGCATTCCGTCAACCCTCCTTGGCACAAGTGCATGCCAGACAAGTGCAACTCGAGCGAATACAAGACAAAGACTCTGATGGCTCTGATAAAGGTAGCCCCACGTTTGTCAGAATTCTTCAGGCGGGCTCAGATAGTCTTGTGGCAGAAGAGTCAGATAACTTTCACTTTGGAGTTCATATTCAACCAAGTAAAGTGTTTGATATAAAACTTGATTATTGGATGGTTGGGTACAACGATCTGATTACGGTTGAGAATGCTCAGAGTAAAGTAAATTCTAATCCCAACGACTCAGCTATCATACGAAGTGCGAGTGGAAATCTTTCGGGGGTCATCGTTGATTACTTTAACGCATCGCAAGTAGACGTTAGTGGATTGGATTTAGCCATTAAGTGGAAACTTAAAGATAGTCTTTTGCTTAGCTTTGACAGTATGCATCTTCTGAATTATGAAATCTCATTACCCAACGGAAATGTGATTGACGTAGCGGGTGAGCTAAACCGATCAAACTTTGCTCGTTCGCTCCCAGAGACTAAAATTAGTTCGAATCTTATCTGGACGGGAAATAAACGACGCGCAGATCTTAATGTTTATCGAGTGAGCAGTTACAAAAATGTAAATGAGGACATAGACGCATATACCAGTATTGACGCTAAATATTCTTTTTATGTATCGAATGCTTCTGATAAAGGTGAAATATCAATAAGTTTTGGAGTCAAAAACTTATTCGACGAGCTTCCACCGCGGGTCAACGACGGGGGTAACTTCAGTTACGACTCTAAACAACATAGTCCTTTGGGAAGGATTTTCTTTGCGCAACTAGGATATTCGCTTTAAACTTCACCGGGATAGGAAATAAAGCCACATCACACAATTTGTGCTCCCAAGAAAAAACCTAGGTAATATTATGCGACCTAAACTTTATAAATGAGTTAATCACTAACCTGCACTTTAATTACACGATTAATCGAAAGCTATAAACCAATCGTATTATCAACATCAAAAGTAAATTTACAAATTACTGGAAATCCAATTTCACTTGGAGGTGGCGTAGGTTTGAGAGCGACGTCTACACTACTCACTGTCATTATTTTTGTGGTCACTCCCCTATCCACTAACGCGCTTGAGCCAGGTGATAGAGCACCAGATTTCACGATACAAAGCTCTGATGGAAACTCCTATACACCCAGCGACCACATCGGTCGTCATAGCGTGGTTCCCACGAGCTTTTTCTCCGGGTTGCACGCTAGAATGCAAATAATTCGCCGAATACGGACACCCGTTAGATGAAATGGGGATAGCATACTTCATGGCAAGCACCGATAATATAAAACGAGTGTCACAGTTCGCCAAAGCGTTAGATGCACAATTCCCGATATTAAGTGACTCAGATTAGCAAGTTTCACGGAAATATGATGTTCTTTTTCTTGGAATGGCGAGTAAAAGAGTAACGTTTTATATTGATAAAGTCGGTAGCGTAGCTCACGTAGACAGTAATGTAAGACCTGAAACGGCCGCGCAAGACATTTTGCAAAAAGTAAAGGAATTAGCCATCTAATTATCAGAAACAAGCTGAATATATTCTGAAATAGTTATAATCTCGTTGGTCATAAGCTTGAATTACTTGTGACAGAACCGAGCATGCTACCAATCCACCTTGTCTCATTCTGACTCTCTAAACCTATCTTAAGCATTATGGTCAAAGGAATGGAAAGGAGCATCCCCACTGGACCTAGTACCCAGCCCCACAATACCAAAGAAACAAAAACTACTAAGGGCGATAGATTCAGTCCGCGACCCATCCATCTCGGCTCTACAAGGTTCCCCATGAGCATGTTAACCGAAATAAATCCAACAAGAGAGAGTGCAGCTGGCATCCAACCAAGTTGAACTATAGCCAACAGAACAGGAGGTAATGAGGCAATCACAGATCCCACAGCGGGAATAAAATTTAGCAAAAAAGTCAATAACCCCCATAAAATAGCGTAATCAACACCGAGAAAAGATAACCATAAAAAAATCAAGAGGCCAGTAATAAAGCTAATAACAGTTTTTATCGCCATGTAGCTGTTGACACTTTTTGTAAAAGTTTTTAGCCAGACGCTAGAACTTTGTGGACCACGTGCTAAACTCAATTTTTCAGCGAAGCCCATATTTTCGGCAAGAATAAAAACTACGGTCAATAAGATCATCAGCCCATTTGTCATTACGTTTCCAAAAGAAGCAAGCGTATTAGCCACCACCCCCATCAGCGCACCCGGATCAAAGCTGTTTTGCCATTGTTCTGAACTAATCACAATACCGAACTCGGCGAACCAAGCCTGAATGTCTGAACTAATTACTGCAAGTTTTGCCGAATAATCTGGTATATCTTTTTGGAAGTTTACCATTGCCGATCCAATCACTGCTCCCAATAATAAGCCGGCAGAGAGCATTAAGCCGACAACTAAAATGATAGAAACCCCATGAGGAATACCTCGCATGCGAAGCACAGTAACAAGCGGGGAAACTACCATGGCGATAAAGATCGAAAGAATGAACGGCACTATTAATTCCTCAGCCAACTTCATACCGCCCACAATAATTGTGCATGCGGCAAAGATAACGAGTAATCGATAAAGAGGTGATGCCGAGTCTGCCATGTAAAGTACCCTATTTTTCTATTTTAAAGAATCGCGGCTCACTTTTAAGCGTTCAAAGCCAACGAGCAACCGGCACAGTGCCATGTGCATAACAATTAAACAACAATCAAAACTGGTCAGGATACCTACCATCAAACTGCTGATAATATTCTCTAATCGCAACCAGATCAGCAGAATTATTTCCCGTGGGATAAAATAAATCTCCTATAATCACTCTCTTGGTGGAAAAACTTAAACCGACCATAATGATGGGGCATCTCAAGTTCCTCGACAATCTCAAGAAACCGGTTTTCCATTTGACCACTTTTTTTCGAGTTCCCTCGGGAGTAATTCCTATCACGACACTCCCCTCTTTTTCCGCAATATTTATTACACGATCGACCACAGCTCTCGGCTCGTTACGGTTTGTAGGAATTCCTCCCAACCAATTAAAAATTGGGCGTATTAACGGCACAAATATAGTGTGTTTAGCAAGCCAAAACATTTTTAAATTAATCGCTAAAATGCTAGCCATCGCTATAACAAAATCCCAATTGGATGTATGAGGCGCACCAATCAGAAGACTGCGATTTAGATCAGGGATCTTTCCCTCGATACGCCATCCCAACAAATTGAGAACAAGTATACCAATCCACCGTGGTATTACACCTCGCCTCGATCGAAGTTGTTCGGGTACCTGTTCAGGGATGGTCATAAGAATCTTATTTTTTTTGACAAAATATTTTATTAAACCGCAACCAATTAGATATAAACTCAATGTTCACGAGTCATTACAAAATCGACATCTGGAAACCGCTCTTGCATTAAGGACAAGTTTACCCTGCTAGGTGCTAAGTATGTCAAATGCCCACCGCCATCATAAGCAAGATTATCCCATGCCTTATTCTTAAAACGTTCTAGTAATATGGCTGGATCTGCGTTAATCCAGCGGGCCGAGTACACATTTACTTGCTCATAAACGGCCTCTACTGAATATTCGGCTTTCAGCCGAAAAGCTACAACCTCAAACTGTAACTGACCTATAGCTCCAACAATTATGTCATTATTCTTTACCGGAAAAAAAACTTGTGTGCTACCCTCCTCGGACAACTGCCGGATACCTTTTTGCAACTGCTTGGCCTTCATTGGATCTTTGAGTCGAATTAATTTAAAAAGTTCCGGTGCAAAATGAGGGATGCCCAAAAACTTTAGTTGCTCTCCCTCGGTAAAAGTATCACCAATCTGAATTGAACCATGATTATGTAATCCTATAATATCTCCTGCCTGCGCCTCATCGAGAGAAGCTCGTTCTCCAGCTTTGAAGCTGAAAGCATCGGAGACCCTAACTTCTTTACCGGTCCTCACATGTTTGATCCTCATTCCACGACGATACTGTCCGGAACATATTCGCAAAAATGCAATCCGATCTCGGTGTTTTAAATCCATATTTGCCTGTATTTTAAAGACAAATCCGCTAAAAGCCGTTTCAGTAGGCGAGACCTCTCGAATCAAAGTCATTCTGGGCTGAGGTTCAGGGGCCCACCTAATAAAATCATCGAGCATTTCTCTAACACCAAAATTTCCAAGCGCGGTCCCAAAGAATACTGGCGTCAACTCACCAGAGAAAAATTTTTCAAGACAAAATTTATGAGTTGCTCCATAAACGAGCTCTAATTCCTCAAGCACATCATCAGCGAAATCGCCTAGCACCTCCCTAGCTGCCTTGGAATGTAAGTCTTTAACTAGATTTCCCTCTGTAAGAGTTCGCCCTCTTCCTTGCACATACACGTGGATAGTGTCAGTGTAGAAATTGTATACACCACGAAATCCGCGCCCCATACCAATTGGCCAATTAATTGGCGTAGCCTTAATTCTGAGCACCGACTCAATCTCATCAAGTAAGTCAACAGGATCCCGGATATCACGATCCATTTTGTTTACAAAAGTAAAGATCGGCGTTGAACGCAACCGACAAACCTCCATAAGTTTTATAGTTCTTTGCTCTACACCCTTCGCACCATCAATCACCATCAAAGACGAATCTACAGCCGTGAGAGTCCTATAGGTGTCTTCTGAAAAATCTTGGTGACCCGGAGTATCCAAAAGATTTACCATACAATTACCATATGGAAACTGCATCACCGAAGAAGTAACAGAAATACCCCGTTTTTTTTCCATCTCCATCCAATCCGATGTGGCATGACGATCACTTTTTCGTCCCTTTACGGTCCCTGCAATCTGTATTAAATTTCCTAGCAAGAGCATTTTTTCGGTAATCGTAGTTTTACCCGCATCGGGATGTGAAATAATGGCAAAGGTACGCCGATCTGATTGCTGCAGTTTCATTGGAACTCCGAGGACGAAAAAGTTTGGACACGATTATAACCCTGACGACAAAACTTCACACGATGATATCGCGTAATCAACATATGTTAGTAGTATTAAAGCGCTGAAATACTGTGATCGAAATGTGCATTCGGCACACTTATTTGAGGCAAAAAAGTGTATGATGTTGTTGTGAAGTATTTAGGCCAAACTAGTTATGACCATCAAGGAGAACGCCCCCAAAGTGGCGTTCTCCTCTGTAACTTGGGCACGCCAGACGCGCCTTACACAACTGAGCTACGCGTCTATTTAAAAGAGTTTTTAAGCGATCCTAGGGTCGTTGAAGTTCCGCGATTACTTTGGTTTGTGATTTTATACTTCATAATACTCCCGCTTCGTCCTTCTCGTTCTGCAAATCTGTATAAAAGCGTCTGGACAAATGAGGGAGCTCCACTGCTTGTGAATTGCAAAGCGCAAGTCGAGGGAGTGAGAAAACGTCTTCAAAAAAAGTTTGGAAGAGACATCCCTGTTACTCTTGGAATGCGCTATGGGAATCCATCTATTCCATCCGCACTCTCCGAGCTTACAGCGCTTAATGTTCGAAACATAGTTGTGTTACCACTTTATCCTCAGTACTGCGCAGCAACTACCGGATCTACATTTGATGCAATAGCCAAAACCATGATGAGATCTCGATGGGTCCCGGAACTTCACTTTATAGGCGGTTACCAGCAATCATCACAATATATAATGGCAATAGGTGAGACCATAAAAATTCACTTCAAGAAAAACGGAAAACAAAAAAAAATAATATTTTCATACCATGGTACGCCGCAAAAATATCTTGAAAAAGGCGATCCATACCATTGCTTTTGCCATCAAACTACGCGGCTTGTCAGAGAGTTTGTGGGACTCAAAGAAGAGGATGTACTTACTACCTTTCAATCTCGTTTTGGCCGAGAGCCCTGGCTACAACCTTATACTGACAAAATATTAGAAGATCTTCCCTCACAAGGTGTAACCTCTGTAGCTGTACTTTGTCCGGGATTTTCCTCTGATTGCCTCGAAACATTAGAAGAGATAAAAGTGGAGGCGAGAGATATATTCACCAAAGCTGGAGGTTCTGAGTTTCACTATATACCAGCACTCAATTCAAACCCCCAACACTTGGACGCACTCACTGAAATAATCAGCCGCCACTTAATTTAATTTACCTATCTCATCCGAGTAGATGCGCTCATTGGAAAGTTGCATCCAGTGCCTCAAAACTGGACCGCAATCAGCTCTTGTCTTTTCAATAGCGAGATGATCCGCACGAGTATCGCCATTACACAGCAAGGCAATCGGCTTACCCTGTTTGCTCGCCCAATTACAAAAACGATATCCAGAAAATACCTGTAAAGAGGAGCCAACCACTAACAATCCAGATGACACCTTCATCATATCCATACATAAATCTATCTTACTATGCGGCACAACTTCACCGAAAAATACTACGTCTGGTTTTAATAAACCCCCACAAAGATGGCAACTCGGAATAATTAAAGAGGTAAAATCTAAATTATCGATGCTAGCATCATTTTCGGGCACAATTCTTTCAACCTTATTAAAAAAAATAGGGTTATGTTTTTTAAATAAATCTTGCAAACTCTGTCTCGACTGCATATCCCCGCAGTCTAAACACAAAACCGAATCGGCTCGCCCATGCAAATCAATGACGCCTTTACTACCTGCTTTTTCATGAAGACCATCCACATTTTGCGTGACTAGCCCTGATATCATCCCCATTTTTTCCAATTTAACTAATGCCAAGTGGGCAATATTAGGCTCGGCCGCACTTATGAATCTCCATCCAGCGATATTTCGCGCCCAAAATTGTCTTCTGCTAGTTTCGTTTAAAAGAAATTCTTGATATGTAACAGGAGATTTGCGTTGCCATTTTCCCTCAGAGTTTCGATAAGTAGGGATTCCTGAGAGTGAACTGATCCCTGCCCCTGTAAGCACAAGCCAATCGGTCTGGGACATCAGTAAATCGAGAAGCGACTTCAGGATAGTGTCCATCTATGAAAACACAAAATCAACGGAGTTTTATTTTTCCGATTAAATAGGGCCGGTTTATTAAACAAAACACGCTCCATAATATTCAACTAGAGACACGCACTAAAAGTAAGTATAAAATTAGAAATCATTTATTTATACGAAAAAATTTGGTTAATGATCATTCAAGATTATGTGGAAACATTAGGGAACGCTGCAACTATGGCATCAAGGTCTATTGCATGTGCGACTTCTGAGGTCAAGGATACAACACTCGCTCTTATTGCAGAACATCTCGACTCAGACCGACAATTTATTGTTTTAGCAAATGAATTAGATTTAGAGGAAGCTAAAAATAACTCGCTAGATCCTGCCATGATTGAGCGTCTTGAGTTAGGTCCCAGCCAGATCGACCAGATGCTTGAGGGGCTCCATCAGGTTATCGGGTTAACCGATCCAATTGGAGAGGAAAACGATATAGGGCGCCGTCCCAGCGGAATTTACTTAAAGAAACTACGCGTACCATTGGGCGTTGTTGGTATAATTTATGAGTCGCGTCCTAACGTCACCATTGACGCCGCCAGCTTATGTCTCAAGGCAGGGAACGCTTGTATACTTCGCGGAGGGAGTGAGGCAATAAACTCAAACCGTGCAATTGGCGTAAGCATTCAGAATGCTCTTGCAAAATCTAAGCTACCCAATGCCTCTATACAAATTGTCAACACGCCTGATCGTCGAGTAGTTTCAGCATTACTTTCCCTCTCAAGTTGCGTAGACATAATAATTCCTCGTGGCGGAAAAAGTCTTATTGAAAAAGTAATTAAAGAAAGTTCCATTCCGATCATAAAACATCTGGATGGGAACTGTCACATGTACATCGACGATAGCGCTAACCTAGAAATGGTAATTGCATTAACCGTGAATGCCAAAACCAGTCGCTATGGCGTATGTAATGCGCTCGAGTCATTGTTAATCGCGAAAAATGAGGCCAAAAAAATCTTGCCTTCGCTTTGTTCCGAAATGAGAAAAAGACACGTCGAACTTCGGGGGTGCATTGAAACTAGATGCCTTGTCGAGGGAATCAAAGCTGCGTCTGACGCAGACTGGTCTCTCGAATACCTCGCACCAATATTATCAATCAAAATCGTGGCCGATATTTTGGATGCTATTGAGCATATAAACAAATATGGCTCGGGTCATACCGACTGCATCATCACAGAGAATACCGACAATGCAAAACGATTTGTAAGAGAAGTTGACTCAAGTTCTGTGATGGTTAATGCCTCAACCAGATTTGCGGATGGATTCGAATACGGTTTAGGAGCTGAGATAGGAATTTCAACTGATAAAATCCATGTTAGGGGTCCAGTGGGTTTACAGGGGCTTACTTGTCAAAAGTGGGTCGTCTATGGCGACGGAACGATTCGTAAATAGAATGTCTATAGCGCTATTAGGAGGTACATTTGATCCAATACATACCGGCCATATTGGTATTGCCAAATATCTTTGCGAACACCTAAAAGTCGATGAGTTGAGACTGGTTCCATGTGGTCGCCCGAGTCATAAACAGCACCCAGTTGTCTCCAACCAGCATCGCTTAGCAATGCTCCAAATTGCTTTGAAACAGCATCCGGAACTCTCTCTTCAGACGAACGAATTAGCTAGTGATACTCCAAGTTACACCATTAATACTTTACGTTTAGTAAGAACTCAAATTGGTCCAAACCGATCGCTTTTTATGTGCATAGGCATGGACGCTCTTAATACTTTACACGAATGGAAAGAATGGAAGAGTATTCTAGATTATGCAAACATTGTGGTAGTGGCGCGCCCCAATGCAAGCTTCCCTGAGACAACATTTCTAGTTGACTGGATCAGAAAAAATGAATGTAATTCGTTAAAAAAACTTCTGCAGATGGAGTTTGGCGTTTTTTATTTCTGTAATTCTAAACGTCACGATATATCATCTACTGAAATTAGAGACCTTAAAAAGCAACGTTTTGGAATCAAGCAATATGTTTCGCCTGGCATAGAAAGCTATATTACGGAAAATAATCTTTATTGTTGACTAATTCAAATGAAACACACTCTTCAAAATATAATCGTCGGTTCCTTGGAAGATGCGAAAGTATTTGACATCACGAGGCTAGATGTCCGATCTAATTGCAATATAACTGATGAGATGATCATCGCTACAGGTTCATCCACCCGGCAGGTAAAATCTGCCTGCAAACATGTAATTAATAATGTCAAAACGCGCGGCGGTCTAAGGCCTATCGGAATCGAAGGGGAGGATGTCAGTGAGTGGATTTTGATTGATTTTGGTGACGTCGTGATTCACATTATGTTGCAATCAATACGCGAGTTTTATCGTTTAGAACGCTTATGGTCTTTCAGCAATATTTCTGAAGAAGAAATATTTCCAAACATTGAAAAAACAAAATCGTCGCAACCATCATGCAAATAACGATTTCCGCGGTTGGAACACGAACGCCCAAATGGATTCAAGAGGGTGTTACCAACTATCAACGCCGGCTTCCAGCCAATTTACGTCCAAAATTAATTGAAGTGCCTTTAGAAAAAAGACGCAAGACTACCGTTATAGACAATGCAGTAGAGAAGGAGAGTGAGGCGCTATTTAAAAAAATTCATTCAGACGATTGTGTTATCATTCTCGACGTTTCGGGCATCAAAATAAGTACCAACGAGGTTGCCGATTTTCTGAAATACTGGCAATTTCAAAACAAGAATATTTACTTTTTAATTGGGGGACCAGATGGCATTTCTCCTCGCTATATTCGGAGAGCTCAGTTTTGCTGGTCACTGTCGGAGATGACCTTGCCCCACTCATTGGTGCGAATCATACTCCTCGAGCAACTCTACAGAGCTTGGAGCATTAATTCTAATCACCCTTACCATAGAGCCTGAAGAGAAGAATAAAAATGAATGACAATTCTGCTTTTGTCAACGATACGGAGATGAAGCGGCTGTTTTCAAGACGGGTCTTGTTTGCATCAATAGTCGCTATTGTAGTGGGATTTATGGTCTTAGGGCGCTATTTCGATCTGCAGGTCAATCAGCATCAAGATTTCGTCACACAATCAAATAACAATCGAGTTTTGATGCGTCCTGTGAGCCCGCCACGAGGATTAATATTTGATCGCAATGGTGAATTATTAGCAGACAATAAGCCCACTTATAACCTCACAATCGTTAATGAGCGAAGTGGTAACTTAGAAGTTCTTCTTAATGACCTCCGGCAACTGATTGAAATATCCTCCCAAGATATCTATCAGTTTAAAAATAGACTCAAACGACGAAAACCTTACCAAAATATCCCACTTAAATATAATCTTAGTGAGCGTGAGCGAAGCATTCTTGCTGTCAATAGCTTCAGATTAAATGGGGCTGAAGTGTCTGCAAAACTAACGCGCTATTACCCGCAGGGTCCATTTTTTGCTCATGTAATCGGCTATGTTGGCCGCATAAATGAAATAGAAAACCGAAATATCGACACCTCGCTATACCGCGGAACGGATTCTATAGGGAAGCTAGGTATTGAAAAATATTATGAACATGCACTTTTGGGGAAGTTAGGGCATGAGCACGTCGAAACCAACGCTCGCGGACGCGTGATGAGGTCTCTTAGCAAAGAAGATCCAATCCCGGGCGCCAATTTAGAATTATACTTAGACGCGAACCTTCAACGCACCGCGCAGAAGATCTTAGGAGATAAACGGGCCGCTTTTGTGGCTATCGAGATTAAAACTGGTGGGATACTTGCGATGGTAAGCACACCCAGCTATGACCCCAACAAATTCGTCCTAGGAATCAGCCAAGGAGATTACTCAGAATTGGTAAATTCAGAGAACCAGCCATTGTTTAACCGGGCGATTCGTGGACAATATCCGCCGGGGTCAACAATTAAACCGATGTTCGGTCTTATCGGGCTCCAAAACAAAATTATTACTACTAAACACGTAATTGATGACCCAGGATTTTTTGTTTTAAAGGGAGTTGAACGCCCCTGGCGTGACCATAACTCAGACAAAGGTGGGCACGGAGAGGGCATTGATTTAGCGCAAGCAATAATCGAATCTTGTGACGTCTACTTTTACAACATGGGCTTAGATATTGGTATTGAAACCTTAGCTTCGTTTAGCTCAATGTTTGGTATTGGCCAAGTAACCGGCATTGACCTACATGGGGAACAACCCGGAATAATGCCGTCAAAATCATGGAAAAAACTTACGCTCGGTGAGCCTTGGTTTGATGGTGATACTATCAACGTAAGTATCGGACAAGGTTTTATGCTTGCCACTCCACTCCAACTAGCCGTGATGACAGCACGAATAGCTTCACGCGGCTCTCAAATCGTGCCAAAACTCGTTTCATCAAAAAATGGTGTCAATTATACAAAGAATGATAATTTTCCTATCACGCCCCTCGATATTCACTCAGAGTACTGGACCTACATGCATCAAGCAATGCGAAATGTTGTTCACACACCTCGAGGTACAGCCTACCGAATCGGAAAAGATCTCAACTACCTGATAGCTGGGAAGACTGGGACCGCGCAAGTGATAAGTATTGATGCAGACAAAGAATATGACAAAACACAAATTGACCAAACAAAGTGGGATCATGCCTTGTTCATTGCTTTTGCGCCAGCAGAAGATCCAAAGATTGCTATGGCCTTAATTTTAGAAAATGGCGGTCACGGAAGCTCCACTGCAGCACCGATTGCCCGAGTTATTTTAGATGCTTATTTCAATGAAGTAGAAAAACAAATGTTGGTAGGTGGATAAACCATGTACAAAAGTGACTTTGTCCGTCAATTACAAACACCCGGTGGCGGGATTCAGTTACGTCGATCAATACAAATGGATTACACGCTTGCCATAATTTTGTTAATTTTATGTGGAATGGGACTTCTAATTATCTACAGCGCAACAGGGCAGAGTATCTTTTACGTAAGGAGACAATTAATATTTATGCTCACAGGCTTCTTTATAATGATTTTATTTGCTCAATTCCCTCAGCGTTTCTGGGAACGTTGGGCACCAGTAATATACTTGATCG
>MDTB01187883.1_pt1 | contig 34126 bp, 38 predicted proteins | sample 811161 | NCBI WGS metagenome assembly MDTB01 (sample SAMN05326650, study PRJNA326480) | marine metagenome | isolation source: seawater | place: Mediterranean Sea | collected 2009 | reverse complement strand
TTGGATGGGATGCTGATAAAGGTAAGATCGTATGGTCTAACCCTGAGCCATTCTCTGTATGGAGTGGTGCTATGGCTACTGCTGGTGGTATTACTTTCTACGGTACGTTAGAAGGTTATGCTAAAGCTGTTGAAAGTAAAACTGGTAAAGAACTATTCTCGTTCAAAACACCATCTGGTATTATCGGTAACTTCATGTCTTACACTCACAAAGGTAAGCAATATGTTGGTATCCTATCAGGCGTTGGTGGATGGTCCGGAATTGGTCTAGCTGCTGGTCTTACTGATCCAACTGCAGGTTTAGGTGCTGTTGGTGCATATGCTGCACTTTCAAATCACACAAACCTCGGTGGTGTATTAACTGTCTTCGCTTTACCGTAGTAAGCGATATAGTTTCTATTTATGAAAAGCCCGGCAGTATTTGTCGGGCTTTTTTTTTACAAAAAAAGTATTGAGAAAATTAAGATATTTACAATATTAATTATTATTATATTATTTAGTTATAATTAAGGATGAAACTGATGAATTACTTTTTAAAAAACAAATTTTTACTTGCATTAGCTATTATTTTTTTTAGTTCCAATGCATTTTCAATTCCAAAGCCTAAAGGCGTCCCCCCTCAATTTGATGATAACGACGATCCAACTTATTATGTAACTTATGGAGAGGGTGACAGAATGGATCCTACAACAAATAAACCCTTAAACTTAATACAAATCTATTGTCAGGGTGTTGCTGTTGATTTTGCGTCTGACGAACAAATGGAACAGTGCAGAGATGATGACAAACTAGTTGAAATGAAGTATGGATGGATGGATTTCTCTACATACAAAGGGTGGAGAGCTTATCATGCTGAATGCCACGTTTGTCACGGACCTGATGCCATGGGTAGTACATACGCACCTTCATTAATGGAATCTGTAAAAAATGGCCTAGATTATGTCGATTTCTTCATGGTAATAGCCAATGGCAGATACGAAAAGGATGGGGCGCAAGCAGGAAATGTTATGCCTGCATTTGGTGAGAACACTAACGTTGAACCTCACATAAACGATATATACAGATATGTTAAGGCAAGAGCTGATGGCATGATCAGAAGAGGCGTGCGTTTGCCTAAACTATCCAAAATTAAAGAGAAATAAGAATCTTTTAAGTTCCTAGATATGCATATTGTTGTCATTTTATTATTTTCTATAATCATTGGCAACAATGCATTTTCGAGAGAATCAGCAATCGAAGCAGTTGACACAACAACTTTAAGAGTATGTGCTGATCCATCTAACCTACCTTTCTCAAATGAGAGTGGCGAAGGTTACGAAAATGAAATTGCCGAGCTCATTGGTAAAAAATTAGAGGTTCCAGTTGTTTATGATTTTTTCCCTCAAGTTATTGGATATGTGAGAAATACGCTCAATAAAAAAAAGTGTGACATCATCATAGGTATTACTGCTAGCAATGATCTAGTATTGAATACACTGCCTTACATGAGATGGGCATATTCGATGGTTTTTTTAAAAAATAATGGAATAGATGTAAACAGACCCAATCATCCACAATTAGCTGATTTAAGAATTGGTGCCCAGGCAGGAACTCCTCCAACTTTTATACTTCAAAGATACAATTTGATGAGTAAAGTAAGGCCATATAACTTAACTTTCGATCCTAGGGTAGCGGTGATTGGTGAAACAATGATAGATGATTTAATAGATGGTATGACGGATATAGTTTTTATGTCTGGCCCCATAGCCAGTCATTACCTTAACAAAAAAGGCTTTGATAAAAGCAAATATACAATGATTCCTCTTGAAACAACCGACCAGGGTTGGGGAAAAATGGATTTCTACACAACAATGGGTGTCAGAGATGGAGAAACAGATTGGAAAAAAAAATTAAATAAGTTTATTAAAACAAATCAAAAAGAAATTGATAATATCCTCAAAAAACATAACATCCCTATACTCAGTTTAAGGCCAGGAAAAAGAAAAAAAACTGAAACAGGCAGTACAACAGATGCACTAATTAAAGGAAGAGCTCCCGTCAAATAGGACTATTGAACCTTACATTATATTTTCTATAAATAAATTCAGGAGGAGCATTTCGAGCTTCGGTAGCTGCCATATCAAATATTTCTTTGTGAAGTGGTGATATTGAACAAGCAGGATCTGTATTTTTTGCTTCTCCGGTTAGAGCCATAGCTTGACATCTACATCCTCCCCAATCAATTTCTTTTCTATCACATGATTTGCAAGGTTCAGGCATCCAGTCTGTACCACGATACATGTTGAAAGCCTCGGAGTTCTCCCAGATCCATTTTAAACTATGATCTTTGACATTATCAAATTTTAAATGAGGGATCGTTTCGGCTGCATGACACGGAAGTACATCCCCTTTTGGATTCATATTTAAAAACCTTCTACCCCATCCACCCATACAATTTTTTGGATGTTTTGCGTAATAATCTGGTATTACATAGTCAATGACTAATCTTCCTTTAAGGTCAATCCTTGCTTTCTCAACAATTTCGGTTGCATGATCTAACTGTTCTGGAGTGGGTATAAAAGCAGCCCTGTTTTTAAGAGCCCATCCGTAATATTGAACTTGTGCGATTTCCACTCTTTCTGCTTCAAGATCCAACGCCATTTGGATAAAATTTTCTAGATTATCGATATTCTGTCTATGAACTACACAATTGCAGGTAAGAGGCAGTTCTACATCTCTAACCCACTTTGCAACCTCCAATTTCTTGGCGTGGCCACCCTTGAAACCGCCAATTCTATCTGCGTTTTCGTTATCAGTGTCTTGAAAGGAGAGTTGTACATGTTCTAACCCTAATTTTTCTAGTTTCTTAAGCCTATCAGGATTTAACAATACACCAGATGTTATTAAATTAGTATAAAGTCCTTTTTTTGAACAGTGCTCAATTATATCTTCTAGATCGTGTCTTACAGTAGGTTCTCCTCCCGATAAATGTATTTGATGCATACCCATATCAACAGCCTGATCAATTACAGACTTCCATTCTTGTGTGTTTAGCTCACCAGATTTTTTTTCTAATTGAACTGGATTAGAACAATATGGGCATTGCAAAGGACATCGATGGGATAACTCGGCTAATAGCGCTAGAGGCGCCTGTATTCCATGTTCGGTCGCAGTTTTATGGCTATTTTTTTTTACATCATCCATTTTCTTCAATAAATCCTTTGTCTGATAGAGATTGTAACATATCAATTGTATCTACGAGAATTGTTTCTAAAGGAGCGTTAAACTTATTAGATAAGATATTTGCAATCTCGACTACTGATTGTTTCCCATCAACAAGCTTTAAAATCTCAACAGCAATATTATCTAGTTTTACAAGTCTTTCCGGCGCTAATATGACCCACTCATCTCTGGGTTTATTATATTTAAACCTGACATGCTTAGGAAATCTAGGAATAATAATATCAGTTATCTTCAGTGTATCTATCATCAAAATCCTCTGGAACAAAAGCATCAGGTGGCAAGTGACCATTAACATAAGAATGATATAGTGCATCTTGCATTACCCACAAAACATCTGTCTTAAATTTTAGAGCTTCACATACCAATTCTTGCTCAAATCGATTTCTTGCGTTTTCGATAGCATAGTTTAAAACAAAGTTGGCATCATCTGTTGCCTGGTCCACTCTTTTTTTAAAATATGCCATAGTTTCATCGTTTATAAAACTATAGTTTTCTAGCATCCCAATTATTCGCTCCTTGTGAATTTTAGGTGCAAAAAGTTCAGTGAGAGATGAAGTTACCCCTTCAAGTAGAGTTTTATCCTTCACAAAATTAACGTATGCATCAACCGCAAATTTGGTGGCAGGCAGAACGCCTTTTGTAGACTTAACGAAATCTCTATCGATTCCCAATCCATCCGTAAGTTTGTACCATCTTTCGATACCGCCTTCGTCATTTTTTCTTCCGTCATGATCTAGAATCCTTTTTATCCATACCCGCCTCAGACCAGGGTCTTTGATTCTTGACATTAATGCAGAATCTTTTATCGAAATATTAATCTGATAATAGTATCTATTAATTGCCCAGGCTTGAACTTGACCTTTATTTAATTTTCCAGAGTGCAGAATGTGGTGAAAACGACAATTGTCATGATATCTGTATGCTCCGATATCTCTCAACCTTGACTCAAATTGGTGCTTAGTTAACAATATATTATCATCAGAGTTTTTTTCAGCTAGATTATTTTTCATATTTCAATCTCCATTCCGTCATAACTAACTTCCCAATCATTTTCTTCTACCTCTTTACGTTCAGGTGAATCACTTAATAATATAGGGTTTGTTGTATTAATGTGTATAAATATTTTTCTTTTTACGTCAATATCCTGAAATATAGCTAAAGAACCATCGGGACCAGAGTTATTCATGTGTCCCATTCTTTGTCCGGTTTTTTCACCAACTTTGCTATTAGACATCTCTTCATTAACCCATAAAGTACCGTCAAAAAGAACAAGTTCACTTCCATAAAGTTTTGCCCTTAAATCTTCTGTCATCTTTGCACATGCCGGTATATAGAAAAAACTTTTGTTGCTTATAGAAGATGTTACTTTGAGTCCGATCGTATCTCCTTCCTGAGTTCCGAAATTTTTACCCTTCGATTCATCTTCGAGCCAAAGAGCAATTTTTCCAGGAACTTCAAATGCCTCTATTAAGATGCCAGAATCATTATTATTTCTATCTTTGAGAACGAACTCTTGGTTCATTGGCATATTCCTTCTAATCACATAGTCAGGGTTTAAAACATTGAAAATTGAATTTTCCTTCAAAACAGAGTGTACTCTTTCGTGAGCGTAAAGTGATAAGTTTTGCCTTTCCCTGAGTGTTAATAAACCCGCAACATGATCTACATCGCCATTAGTCAAAACAACTCCATTTATTGGACTATGCCTTAAATCATGTTTTGGATGTAATTGTTCGTTTTTCAAAATTTGAGAACCAATGTCAGGTGAGGCGTTAAACAGAAACCAATTAATCCCGTCCTCAGAAACTGCTATCGAAGACTGTGTTCTCACGGAAGTACCCTTTTTTTTTGTTCTAACTGCTCTACTCACGTCAGAGTTGCAATTCCATTGAGGGGACCCTCCACCAGCTGCTGATCCTAGAACAAGAATTTTCATAATAAATCTCAATGCACCCCTTAGAACCTAATTTAGCGCTAAGGGGTATATGCTTAACTAAGATTACTTCTCAGCGCAAGCATAAGAGTTGATTTCTAGACCTACAGAGATCTCAGAAATCTTTGGTTTATTCCAAGCCATAATTTTCTCCTTTATATAGTTTGGATTTCACTCTAAAGAGCTTAATAGGAATATACAAAAAGAAGCTTAAGCTAAAATGAGCTTGTTGTTCATGAAAAGTTCATTTTTGATTTTCTCAATTTAAATATTCGACTATTTTTCTAGCCTGATATCCTAACCTTTGTTCTAAATAGACAGGTTCTTCGCAAACATACTCTGTTAGTCTAGTTCTCTGGTCAAAAACCCTTGTATTCCATTTAAGTCTTGTTTCAGCATCTATATATTTTTTGTCATTTTTATCTAGACCAGTTTTTCTGTAACTTCGAAGGTCCTTCGATGCTTTACCAATGCTTTTTCTAATAACATCTTGTCTAGCAACAAATTTAATAATTCCGTCATATTGTTTGTTGCGTTTTGTCGATGCCTTCTCATATAGACCGGCAAATAGACTTACTAATTTATCTCTCTGATCAGATTTTTTAATCAAACCAATGTAAGTAAATTTTTTTGCAAAAACTTCTATGATTTTTATGCCTTCTTCTTCTGTCAATACTGGGTCAGAAAGCTTATTGACGGCATCAATTACATCATCATCTTTCCACCAATTTTTTTTGTAGTTTGCAATATCTGGACCTTGCCATATTGCATTCAAATCCAATACAGGATTATAGACCTGATCACACGGCCATTTCTTGGGCGAGTTTTTTTGTGGTTTTCCTTCTAACAAAAAAGGTTTAAAAAAGCAAAAAATCCCTAAAATTAATAAAATTTTTAATTTCATATTATCCTCCTAATTTTACTCAATTACAAATTCGCCTGTCATTCCTTTAGATTGTAAACCCTCTATTTCAAAAGGAAAAACTCCTGTTCTGATAGGTACAAAATTAATTTCAATTTCTCCCTCCCTCTCAAATTCTATCTCTAACAAAGTTGGTACAACAATTTCAATACCATTAATTTCTACTTTTCTAATCCAAATATTTTTAAAAAAGTCTTCGGCCTCAAATTCATATTCTTTAAATCCAAGACTTGAAATTTCCAATCTATAGGCTTTCCCAGTCTCCAAATTAATAACCTTTTTCGACATATCATAATCACTTTTTTCTGATCCAAGTTGGAGTTCAATTTTCTTAGATCTTAATGCCAAATCTCCCTTTGACTCTATATCTGAATATATAAATGATAATAGTAAAATAAATACAAAATACATTTTTTATCCCTTTTTTTGCATAGATCCCTTTGTTGGATCATAACCTATAATTGAAAAAGTTAAAAATATCATAGCAAATACTAAAATTCCAATAGTATATTCAAAATTAAAGGATGAATACATGGAAAATCTAATAATCTCCACTGCATAGGTAAATGGGTTAAATTGACAAACATAAAATAACCATTCACTTGTCTCTTCAATTTTCCACAGAGGATATAATGCAGAAGACGCAAAAAACATTGGGAAAATCACAAAGTTCATAACACCAGCAAAATTTTCCAATTGTTTTATCGCTGATGACAAAAACATACCTAAAGAACCAAGCATCAGACCAGAAATTACTAATGCTGGTAACAAAGTAAAGTATCCCTCTAAAGGTGGAATGATATCCCAAAAAGAAGCAATTATTAGAAAGGCATACACTTGAAGAATTGAAACAAATACACCCGCAATCAATTTTGAAGTTAATAGAAACCATCTTGGTATTGGGCTCACTAACATTGTTTTCATACTTCCCATTTCCCTATCATAAACCATAGATAAAGAGCTTTGCATTCCATTAAAAAGTTGAATCATGGCTATTAAACCTGGAGCAATATAAACTTCGTAAGTTATGTAGGTTTCATATGGTGGTATTATTGCAACGCCCAGAACAGATCTGAAGCCTGCCGCAAAAATACCAAGCCAAACTAAGGGTCTTACCAAAGCAGAAAAAAATCTTTCCCTTTGATGAATAAATCTGAGGGCTTCTCTGAGTACAATACCTTTAAAACAAATAAAAAATTCTGAGACTTTCATTCTTAAATTCCAACTAACTTGTTAAATGCATCTTTAATATTTTTTGCTTTAGCCTTTTTAATTACATAATCCGAATTTCCATTTATTAAAATTTTTCCTTGGTTAATAATTATAACTTTTTCTCCTCTATCAATTTCATCAATCAAATGGGTCGCCCATAATACAGCTAATTTATTTTTTTTACATAAATTTTTTACATGTTTTAATATATTCTGTCTGGAATCAATATCTAGTCCAACAGTCGGTTCATCCAATAAAAGCAATCTAGGATTGTGCAGTAGGGATCTCGCTATTTCTACTCTTCTTCTCTGACCACCAGATAAAGATCTTATTTTTGAATCTATATGGTCTATCATACCAATTCTTTCTAGTTCAGACTGAATCCTTTTTTTACTCTCCTTATTTGACATTCCATGAAGAGAGGAATGATATTCCAAATTTTCTCTAACACTCAAATCTAAGTCAAGGGTGGGTTGTTGAAAAACAACTCCTATATTTTTTAGTGCATTTGACGGGTTTTTTTTAAGGTCATGATTATAGATTTCTATTGTACCTGAAACGAAGCTATAAAGTCTTGTTATCAATGAATATAATGTAGTTTTTCCAGCACCGTTTAGTCCTAATAAAACTGTAAAGTCACCTTCTTGAATTTCAAAATTTACATTATCTAAAGCGCGAAATTTTTTAAAATAATGGCTGATATTTTTTACAGCAAGTGCGGACATTATTTGTAGCTAAGGTGAAACGACAACACCCCATGGGAATCGTCCAACTTTAATAGATTTTTCAACTTTTAATTTGTCGACATTTATTAGAGATACATCATTGCTTACACCATTGGTACTCAATAAGATTTTTTGGTCAGGTGTAAAATCCATTTGCCATACTCTTTGTCCAACTAATAAATATTTTAAAATTTCCTTTTTCTTTTGATCAATCACTGCAATCCTATTAGCAGGACCGAGAGCAACAAATGAGTATTTACCGTCTTCGGTATGCTTAATACCAACGGGTTGGATACTTTCCTCGTTAACACCTGGAATTTCAAAGCCTATTGTTTTTAAAACTTTCTTTGTCTTTGGATCAATTACTTTAACCGTACCTCCAATTTCTGCAGACACCCAAACTTCTTTATCATCAGGAGTAAACATTGCTACCCTGGGACGAGCATCTACTAGAACATTTTCTAAAATATCCAGATTGTTTGTATCTATGAAGTGAGCCATATTAGTTGTCTCGGAAGTATTAACTAACACTTTTCCATCATTCGTTAAACCCATGCCTTCAGGCTCAACGCCAACTGGTATATCATCAATAATCATCTTATCTACCATATCAACCACTGTAACCATCGCATCATCTTCGTTGGCGATATATAAAGTATTACCATCAGGAGAAAGAATAAAAAGTTCAGGATCAGGACCAGAAGGAAGGTAATATTTCAGTTTCAAAGTTTTCGCGTCTCTTACCTCTACACGATCGTCGTCTGAAGCACAAATTAGAACTAGACTTCCATCCTTAGACATTATAATACCTCTAGGTCTTTGACCAACATCAACTGTTTTTAAAACCTTTTTCTTTTTTACATCTATAACAGAAACAGTGTTATCTTTCTCATTAGTAATATAAGCAAGTGTTGCAAAGGTAGGTTTCAAGAATAAAGAATAAGTAAATAAAAAATAAAGACTTATGTTTATAAAATATTTCATAAGTTAAATTTATTACATTTATTAAAATTTACAAGAGGATTCAGAATCATCTGTTCCAAGTGTATCTAGTTCACTGTTTGGGTGAAGATAACCTTCTTGAGGTGACACTGAAACCATAGACCTTGGTGCAGCTAAAAGGACTGGTTGTCTTAATTGTCTATTCCATTTCCTATATGAAACCTTTACGCCTTTGTATGCCCCAATACCAAAACTTTTACTTATCAAATAATTGCTTATATCTTTCGTTTCATTTTTTCCTGTACGTGTTACTGCCTCGCCAATTGACCTAATGGCAACCCAAGCGGCGTAGTCAACTGGTGTCATCCATCTTTGACTTTCTCTTCTGAATCTATTTTGCATTTGAACAGCCCCCCATTGCTCATGAGTTCTATGCCAACTTGTAGGAACCAAACCTTGTGTTCCAACTATGGGTCTTGGGTTCCATGTTCTGTAAGAAAGATATTCTCCAAACTCTCCCTTTATATCTGAGACAACAAGAACATCATGTTTTACACCTTTTGTGAAGATTGGAACTTCTTTTTGAGCAGTTCTTCTTAAATCAGATGAAAAATCCCATACTTTTTCCTCTCTTATTTTAATTTTGAACTTTTCTGCAGATTTTCTTAGTGCTTTTGCAAAATCTTTATCTTCTTTTTCAGGCCCAATAATAAGAAACCAATTTTTCCATTTTTTTTTGACTAAATACTGTGTCAATGAGTCTGCGAGCATTGAATAACTTGGTGGTATATGAAATATGTTTTCGTGACAATATTCACTTCTTAACGCATCTGATGATGATCTAACATTAAAAATCAATATCTTACTTATATCTATTGATTGCGATATCTTAATCAACTCCTCTGTTTTTAAATCTACAATAAAAAATTTATACCTTTGTTCAATCAGTTTTTTGAATTCTTTTACAAAGTCTTCATCAAGTGAAACTTGTATGTATTTAGATCCATAATCATGTCCAGTGAACCTTCCAGTAGTTAAATTATCTTCCGTTCCAAGTTTAATTCCATAGAAACCCTCATCGTCTAAAATAGGATCTAAATTTGAAAGTACGGGAGGAACTTTTCTTTCTTTAGTAAAAAAAATCACATCGGTTTTAAATTCTACCTCTTTAGTAAACTTTTTTATTCCTCTCTTCTCGCGTAATAATTCTCTTTCTCGATCATTTTTTTTTCTTTCCTCTAAATCTTTTATTGAAAGTTCTCTAGCACTTAGATTTACTGAACAAATTAAGAATACTATGGTTAGTATGAGCAGGTTGAAAATTTTATTCATAAAAAGACTAATGTTTAAGTTGTTTACGTTAAGTATTATAATATTAATTTAAAATGAAAAGAGGAAATTAATTTAAAAAATTTCACATGTGATTAAAATGATGTTAATTATCTCCAAGTTAATGATGTAGCAACTACAATTTTCACTAACTATTAATGAAACACGTTAGTTAGGTAAAAAAAAATTTAGTTTGAATATAGTATGCTCAAAAAATTAAATCAAAAACTTTCAACTAAAGCAAAATATATGTCTCAAATTTTGACAGAATCTTTCTGTACTTGAGTTGAGTATAATAGTATGTTTACCTTAAAGACTTCCTCAAAATTGCAAATATGCATAAAAAATTTAGTTTCTTTGTGAAATAAAAGGTTAACAATATCGTGGTTAATTCCTAGAAAATGAAAAAAAAGTTTACGCATTAAACAAAATTGGATTAGACTGTTTTTAGGTTTGAAAGATCATTCAAATTTAAAAACATATATTTAGATAAGCATTATAAGGATCATGAAAAATAGTCATAAAGTAAAGGTTAATGTAAGCTCTATCTTTTTAGAAGAACATTCAGATCCATTAGAAGATAATTATCTTTGGGCATATCGCGTTCAAATAAAGAATAAGGGAATTAAAACCGTTAAACTTATAAGCAGACATTGGAAAATAATTGATGCCAACGGATTTCAGAAAGAAGTTACTGGAGATGGAGTTGTTGGTGAACAACCAATTCTAAGGCCGGGTGAATCTTTTGAATACACTAGTGGAACACCTTTAACTACAAGTTCTGGACTGATGCACGGAAGTTATCAGATGAAATATGAGGATGGGTCTAAATTTGAGGTAACAATACCTGCCTTTTCTCTGGATATCCCAAATCAAGAGAATAACTACAATTAGAAATGAGTGATTTACGCCCTGCATTATTTGTAATTGGGAATTTGCTAGTTTTTTTTTCTATTTACATGATTATACCAGCACTTGTTGATCTCTCATATGGAGGAGATGACTGGGTTGTTTTTTTAACAATCTCATCGTTATGTTTTTTTATAGGTTTAAATACTTCTTTTGTTTTTAAAAATGAAAAAAAAGATATTGGCATATTACAAGCACTAACACTAACTCTTTTGTGTTGGATTATACTCACCTTGGTTGGTTGTCTTCCATTTCTTCTTGGAAGTAGTAAACTTGACGCGGTAGACGCTTTTTTTGAATCAATGTCGGGAATAACTACAACTGGAGCTACTGTCATGAGTGATCTCGATAATACATCACATTCTTTATTGTTATGGAGATCAATGCTTCAGTGGCTTGGGGGAATTGGTATAATCGTCATAGCTATTGCAGTTTTTCCTGTTTTAAAGGTTGGTGGAATGCAACTTTTTAAAACAGAATTTAGCGCTAGGGATGATAAAGTATTACCGAGAACTAAAACAATTGCTGCTGGAATTGGGCTAGTTTATTTTGGGCTTACTTTTACTTGCTTTATTTCTTTAGTGATTGCAGAGATGAATATGTTTGATGCAGTAGCTCATTCAATGACGATTGTTGCAACTGGAGGCTTTTCTACAAAAAATATGTCTATCGGCCATTTCGATTCAGTATTAATTGAAACCGTGAGCATCTTCTTTATGTTCATTTCTGCTCTACCATTCATAATACTTTTTCAACTATTAAAAGGTAAATTTTTAATTTTCTTTAAGAATTCTCAAATACAAATTTTCTTTCTAATTGTTCTTTTTCTAACACTAATAGTCACTTTTTGGTTGCAAAAATATTATGAAGTCAGTTTTCTTCAGGCCTTGCGAATTTCAATATTTAGTGTTGTTTCTGTTGCTACCGGAAGCGGATTTAGCACATACGACTTTAGCACTTGGGGAAGTTTCATATCCCTTATCTTTCTTTTTTTCATGTTAGTAGGTGGATGTTCTGGGTCCTCCAGCTGTGGGCTTAAAATATTCAGAATGCAAATTCTTTTGAAAAATGCGATTTCACTTGTGCGAAAATTAATCCAACCCAGGGGGGTCTTTGTTCCATCATATAACTCCAAAACTATTGATAATGAAATTTTATCTTCTGTGACAGGATACTTTTTTTTATATATTTTTATATTTGGGGTTTTAACATTGATTCTTTCATTCGACGGATTAGATGTTCTTACCTCACTTTCTGGATCGGCAGCAGCATTAGCTAATGTTGGTCCTGGGTTAAGCGAATCTATTGGTCCAAGTGCTAATTATTCTGGTATATCTGACTTCTCTAAGATATCACTAACAATTGGTATGCTTATTGGCCGCTTAGAATTATACCCACTTTTAATACTATTTTCGTCCGAATTCTGGCGCAGCTAATAAGGGATAACATAATCTCCAAAATTTACTAAAAAATAGTTTCTTAATTTTTTCTTCAATTTTAAATTCAGTTCATTTGCAACTAATGTCTGAAGTTTTATTTGGGAATTTAAATTGCTGCTAGTGTCAAGAAATCGTGAAGACATTATTTTTATATGATCAAAAAATACTATTTTATTTTTGTCATTCCAAATTTCGATTTTTAAATCAACAGTATGTTCGTTAACCTTTAAAATTTTATTATCGAAAACTTTTGAGGTATTTTTTTTCTTTCTTTTAACCGTTACATTATATCTTTCTATAATAATAATTAAATGATTTTTTTTTGGTCCGGAGCCTTCAATAACTAAATCATTAATAGTTCTATAAATTTTTGGAACAAATTTTAAACCAGTTGAATATGAGGTAATATTTTTTTTTACACTAATACTGTCAAATCGAAGTTTTAAAAGTTTAGCCTCTAATGCAGAACAAAAAAAAATGAATACTAAAAGTTTCAAAAACACTCAAATTAACTAAACTCTTTCTTCAAGCACCATAGAAGTATTGCCTTTTGAACATGTAGTCTATTATATGCTTCCTGAAATACTAAGGATTTTTTGCCGTCAATTACTTCATTTGTTACTTCTTTTCCTCGATGAGCCGGCATGCAATGCATGAAATAAGATTTGCTATTTGTAAGTTTCATCAATGATCTATTTATTTGGAATTTACTAAATATTTCTTCTCTAGATTCTGTAACTTTTGATCCCATTGATAACCAAGTATCTGTAACAACAACATTTGCATCCTTGGCTGCCTTTTTTGGATCATTATGATATGTTATATTTTTGCCTAATTTTTTAATATCTTCAAAAATTCTCATGTCAGGTTTGAATCTTGTTGGGGTACAAATTGTTAAATTAAAATTGAAATGTTTACAGGACTCCATCCAGGAATTACAAACATTGTTTCCATCACCAATCCAACTAACATTTATTTTGTTTAAAGAAGCAAAAACTTCCTGTAAAGTCATGATGTCAGCCATGATCTGACATGGATGACTTGTATTTGTTAGTCCGTTAATTATGGGTACTTTTGCCACCTTAATAATTTCATCAAGTCTTTCGTGTTCAGATCCTCTGTACATAATTATATCAGCATATTGACTAATTACTTTGATTGTATCTTGTATTGATTCACCTCTACCTAACTGGGTATCAGCTTGATCTAATGTTACAACATCTCCACCTAGTTGCTTCATTCCAATCTCAAATGATACCCGTGTCCTTGTTGAAGGCTTTTCGAATATCATCGAAAGAACCCTTGACTTTAGTTTCTGAGAATGACTGTCAACTTCTTTTATTTTGTGCGCAAGATTAAGAATTAACTTTATTGATTCTGTATCAATACTATATAAATCAACAAAATGTCTGAGAGTATTAGCTTCCATTTTATAAATTAGAAAAAGCCTTATCTATTTTTTCTATAGCTTCTTTGATATGTTTCATTTCAAGAATTAGTGGAGGTAACATTCTTATAACATTCATTCCCGCTTTTACAACAAGAAGTCTTTCGTCTCTAATTTTTTTAATTAAAATTTCATTATTTTCCTTTGCAACCAAACCAACCATTAAGCCTATCCCTCTAACTTCTTTGACCAAGTTTGGATATTTTTTTACGATCTTTTCCTTTAACATTTTTCTTAATTCGTAGCCAATATATCTTACGTGATCTAAGAAATCATCTTTCAGAACATAATTTAATACTACTTCTGCAACTGCCATAGCAAGAGGATTGCCACCAAACGTGGATCCATGCGTGCCTTGCGTCATTACATCTGAGACTTTTTTATCTACTAGCAATGCGCCTATTGGAAATCCACCACCAATTCCCTTGGCTATAGATACAATATTAGGCTCAAGTTCTTCAATCCAATCGGTCGCTAAAAATTTCCCTGTTCTTCCGACTCCACACTGAACCTCATCAAAGAAAAGTAAAAGATCTTCATTTTTTGCAAGATCATTAAGTTCCCTTAAATATTTTTTCTCAGCAGGAGTCACCCCTCCTTCTCCTTGAACTGTCTCAACCAGAATTCCTGCGGTTTTTTCAGAAATATTTTCCTTAATTTTCTGAATATTATTAAACTCAACTTGTTTGAACCCTTCTACGGCTGGAAGAAAGCCTTCCAACATTCTTTCTTGTCCTGATGCAGAAATAGCAGCATAAGTTCTGCCATGAAAGGCATTCTTTACACATATTATTTGGTTTTTCTGATACTGTTTATTTGAAAAATAGTATCTTCTCAATGCTTTAATACCTGCCTCAACTGCTTCGGTTCCAGAGTTACAGAAAAATACGCTCTCAGCAAAAGAGTTTTGAGTTATCTTTTTTGCAACCTTTTCTTGTCCTTTTATCTTAAACAAATTTGAACAATGCCATAATTTGCCTGCTTGTTCTTTTAATGCTGAAACAAGCGCAGGATGGCTATGTCCCAGGCAGGTTACACCTATACCACTTGTGAAATCCAAATAACGCGTTCCGTCATCAGTGTAGAGATAAACACCGTCACCATGATCAAAGGACAGATTGGCGGGACTATAGGTTTGAAGAATATGTCTACTGTTATTCATGTTTTAAGTTTATAACCTCTTTTAAAAATCATAATACAAATAAAAATTAAAAAAAAGTTTAAGAATGCTAATAAACATCCACCATAAAAAATATTACTGTCGTGAACTCCCAAAATTGAATACCTAAAACCGTCTATCATGTAAAAGAATGGATTTAGTAAAGCTAAAAATTGCCAAAATGATGGTAAAGACTCAATAGAGTAGAATGTTCCTGACAAAAAAGTTAAAGGTGTAATAATAAAATTTGTTATTCCAGCCATGTGATCAAACTTTTGAGACCAAATTCCACATACTATTCCCAGTAAAGAAAGTAAGAGCGCTGAGGATAAAGTAAAATAAACCAGACAAAATAAACTTTCAAGACTCACTGCTACAAAAGAATATATTGTTAAGGCGACCACCAAACCAACTAAAACCCCTCTTGTAATTCCTCCTAATGCAAATGCCAGAGTTAATTCAATCTCAGAAAGTGGCGGCATTAAAATATCAACAATATTTCCCTGAACCTTAGATATCAACAGAGAAGAAGATGTATTAGCAAAAGCATTTTGGAGTATAGACATACATATTAAACCAGGTGCTAAAAATTGTGCAAAATCAACTGAATTTATTTCAATTACTCTTCTTCCAAGAGCAACAGCAAAGATTACATAAAACAACATAGTTGTAATTGCAGGAGCTAAAAGAGTTTGAGTAAGTACATTCAGGAATCTCATAGTTTCTTTTTTATACAATGTAATAAACCCTATAAGATTGAATCCTTTATAATTTTTTATTAAAATTTTTTTTTTCATTTTTTAAAAATTTAATAGTATCTTTATGTAAATTTAATAGAGTATATTCTATGAGCAAGAATAATATATCAAATTATATTGAAAAATATTCAATATTTTATTTATCAAAATACAGTGTTACCAAGCAAAAATTTGCTAATGTACTGCAAAAAAAAATTTTAAAGGACTTTTTACATAAGAAGCTTACAAAAAATGAGCGAGACGAGGCATTACGCAAGGTGGATTTTTTTGTTTCAAAATACTCTGATATAAGACTGATAAATGAAGAAATCATAATTAAGAATCGTATATCTAACCTAATGAGAAAAGGAAGTTCTGTAAAAAAAATCTTTTTAACTCTAAAATCTGATAAATTTAATGACAACCTCATAAATGCTGAAATTGAACAAATAAGAAAAGAAGAAAACATTGAATACAAATTGATAGATGTATTTAGTAGGAAAAAAAAACTTGCACGATACGATATTAATTGGGATCAAACAAACAGAAAGATATATATCAAAACTCTTAATAAACTTTTGAGTAATGGATTTAACATAAATACATGTACTAATTTTTTAAAGAGTATTTAAAGTGCAAATATTATTAGATTTTTTTGACCTTTTTAAAGAAATTTGGATTATAGGAGTTTGGGGAACTAGCTTTGGTAATATCTTTCTTTCAATTATAATTTTCAGTATATTCATCCTAATCAGGGGTCTGCTCTCTAATTTTATAATTAGTAAAGTTAAAAGATTCGTCAGTAGATCGTCTAACAACTTTGATAATACTCTTGTAAACTCTCTCGAGGGCCCAACAAAATTTTTTCCTTTGGTACTTGGTTTTTTTGCTGCTACACAATTCATTAGCGCCGATGAAAACATCTATATTTTTTTAAACACTATAAATAAGTCATTGGTTACAATTTTAATTTTTTGGCTTATTCATCAAATAATACTTCCATTGTCATACTTAATTAGAAAAATTGAGGACTTACTTTCTAAAGACCTTCTTAATTGGATTATTAGCGCCGTTAAAATTCTTGTAATTATAATTGGTTTATCATCTGTTTTAGAGTTGTGGGGAATTAAAATCGGTCCCATAATAGCTGGTCTCGGCCTTTTTGGTGTGGCAGTAGCTCTAGGGGCGCAAGACTTATTTAAAAATCTTATATCTGGAATTTTAGTTCTAATAGAAAAAAGATTTAAAGTAGGAGACGTAATTCAAGTTGAAAATGTAATTGAGGGAGTAGTAGAGAAAATAGGATTTAGATCAACCTCAGTCAGAAAATTTGACAAATCAATGTGTACAATTCCTAATTTCCAATTTGCAGAAAATCCAGTCATTAATATCTCTGAAATTAGCAATAGAAGAATCAATTGGATAGTGGGTTTAGAGTATGGTAGCACCGTTGATCAACTCAGAAAAGTTCGAGATCAAATTGAGGAATTTATTAAAACGGATGACTTATTTTATGTTTCTGAATCTACCCCAGTTATAGTCAGAGTGGATAAATTTTCTGATAGCTCTATAGACATACTTGTTAGATGTTTTACAAAAACTAACCAATATCAAGAGTGGTTAGATATCAAAGATAAGTTAGCTCTAGCTATTAAAGAGATAGTTGAAGAAAATAATACCGGTTTTGCATTCCCATCTCAATCACTCTATATAGAGAAGAAATAATTATTTATTATAATTAACTACTTTATCAAAGTGATTCCAAACACCCTTGTCTCCTTCCCAGACTCCTTCTGTGGCAACTTTTGAATATTCTGTTGCCCTTGCTTCGAAGAAATTTGCATGTTCGACTCCGTTAAGAATTTCAGTCAACCATGGAAGTGGGTGTTCTTTAATACCAAATATTGGTTTTAACTTCAGTTGATTAAGCCTCCAATCTGCAATGTATCTTATGTAATTTTTTATGTCTTTTGACTCCATGCCTTGAACGGGACCCATTTCAAATGCTAGATCAATAAAATTATCTTCAAGCTTTACAACTTTTTCACAACATTCAACAATCTCGCTTTCAAGTTTTTTTGTCATGCATTTTGTCTCTTTAACAAATTCATGATAAAGTTTTATCATTCCTTCACAGTGAAGTGACTCATCTCTAACTGACCATGTTACTATTTGTCCCATTCCCCTCATTTTATTATATCTAGGAAAGTTTAATAACATTGCAAAACTTGCAAATAACTGCAAACCCTCTGTAAAGCCACCAAACATTGCTACGGTTTTTGCAATTTCATGGTTGGACTCAATCGAAAACTGTTGCATATAGTCATGTTTATCTGACATCTCCTTGTACTTTAAGAAAGCAGAAAATTCAGTATCTGGCATGCCAATTGTTTCCAGTAAAAGCGCATAAGCTGCTATATGCACTGTTTCAATATTCGAAAAGGCAGACATCATCATTTTCACTTCGGTGGGTTTAAAAACTTGTGAGTACCGTTCCATATAATTGTCATTAACTTCTACATCTGATTGAGTAAAGAATCTAAAAATTTGAGTTAGTAAGTTTCTCTCATTATCATCAAGCTTCATAACCCAATCCTTACAATCCTCTCCTAATGGAACTTCTTCAGGCATCCAGTGAACTTGTTGTTGTCTTTTCCAAAAATCAAATGCCCAAGGATACCTAAAAGGCTTGTATGAATGCGATGAAGTTAAAAGACCAACATTGTTTTGGTCGTTATTAGAAATTTGCATATTTATTCCTCCTATGAAAGTTTTAAATTGTTATTGGCAAGACAAACACTCTTCGTAGTCTGCCCTTTTGCCATCTGAAAGCGATTTCTCTGGCCATTCTTTTGTATTATCGGCTTCTACACCTGCATAACTCGCTCTTTGGATAGATTTTGATCTACAATAATACAAACTTTTTACTCCTGTTTCCCATGCTTTCCAATGAAGCATCATAAGATCCCATTTGTTAATATCTGAAGATAAGAATAGGTTAATTGACTGGCCTTGGCAAATATATTTAGTTCTGTCTGCAGCAAACTCGACGATCCACCTTTGGTCAATTTCAAAAGCTGTTTTAAAACAATCCTTTTCATCGGGTGTTAAATCATTCAGATGTGCAACGGAACCCTCATTTTCTAAAATTGATTGCCAAGTTTGATCAGTATTCATGTTTTTTTTGTTTAACAAGCTCTCCAAATATTTGTTTTTAACAGTAAATGATCCTGAAAGAGTCTTATGAGTATAAACATTTGCAGGAATTGGTTCGATACAAGCGCTTGTTCCTCCACAAATAATACTAATGGAAGCTGTGGGAGCTATTGCGAGTTTATGACTGAATCTGGCTTTGACTCCTCTTTCATCAGCATCAGGACACGCACCTTTTTCAATAGCTAGTATCAATGAGGATTTATCGGCTTCCTTTCTTATATGCTTGAAGAATTTCGTATTCCAACTTTTTGCAAGACCACTTTCAAAAGGGATATTATTCTTTTGTAAAAAAGAGTGAAAACCCATTGCGCCTAAACCAACCGATCTTTCTCTAATTGCAGAGTAAACTGCATTGCTCATAGAGTCTGGAGCATTGGTAATAAAGTCCTCTAATACATTATCAAGAAATCTCATTATATCCTCTATAAACTTTGGTTCATTTTCCCATTCATCCCATTTTTCAAGGTTAACTGATGAAAGGCAACAAACTGCTGTTCTTTCTTTACCCTTATGATCTAAACCTGTATGCAACATAATTTCACTACAAAGATTAGAGGTAGAAACTTTCAATCCACTATCCCTCTGATGTTTTGACATAGATCTATTAACAGTATCTACGAACACAAGATATGGTTCCCCGGTGGCCATGCGAGTTTCAAGAATCTTTTGCCATAATTCTCTTGCATTGACTGTTCTCAGAGTCTCTTTTGTTTTAGGACTTTTGAGATGAAAATCTGAATTATTTTTAACACAGTCCATAAATTCGTCTGTAATATTCACACCGTGATGAACATTAAGGCTTTTTCGATTAAAATCACCAGAGGGTTTTCTTATTTCAAGAAATTCCTCAATCTCAGGATGATGTACATCTATATAACATGCGGCTGAGCCTCTTCGCAGGGCCCCCTGAGAAATAGCTAAAGTCAATGAATCCATTACTCTAACAAAAGGAATAATCCCAGATGTTTGTCCATTACCTTTTACAGACTCACCGATCGACCTAACACCCCCCCAATAAGTACCAATTCCTCCACCATTGGACGCTAACCAAACATTTTCACTCCATTTAGATAAAATACCATCCAAACTATCTTTAACGGAATTTAAAAAACAAGAAATTGGTAATCCTCTATCTGCACCCCCATTTGATAATACTGGGGTAGCAGGCATAAACCAAAGTTTTGAAATATAATCATATATTCTTTTGCAATGTGCTTTGTTGTCAGAGTATTTTTTTGCAACTCTTAAGAACATGTCTTGAAATTTTTCATCTGGTAATAAGTATCTGTCAATGAGAGTTGCTTTTCCAAAATCAGTTAAATTTTTGTCTCTAGAATAATCAGGCTTTAAATCATCTAATTCGTTTAAATTATTAAAATTCTTCTTAAAAAATTGAGTTTTTTGACTGTTGTTTTTTTTGTCATCGATATCGACAACCTGAGCACTATTAAGTTTGGTCATGTTTACATCCTAAAATAAAATTGAAGAGATACTACATATAGTAATTAATTCAATTTTATTGTCAACAAGTTGTATAAAGAAAAATTGGCGCGCCCGGAGAGAGTCGAACTCCCAACCTTCTGATTCGTAGTCAGATGCTCTATCCAGTTAAGCTACGGGCGCGCAGTGAGTAAAATTAATTTATATTATTTAATAGCAAAAATAGTTAAATTCTATTATAGTACATATTAAACTTTTTTTTAGTTTATTTATAAAACTTAATTTGCTATGAGTTGTTATAGTATTAATACAAACAAATAAAACATAATAATTATGAAATTAACATTTTCAACCTTATCATCATTTTTCATTTTATCTATTTTAACATCATGCTCCTCTTTACAAGAATATGTGTTTCCATCACTCTCTGACGAAGAAATTGTATCTCCACCTCAAATTGATAATGTACCTTCTTTTGCAGAAGAAGAGATTAGGCCTCAGGCCATTCCTCCATCACAATATGCTCCACCTCCACAATCAGTCATTGTTGCAGATACTGGGCCAACTGGAACATTTGTTGGCGGCAAAATTAATCAATTTAGGGGTGATTTAGTCAGTATTCAAACTGCCATTTCATCACATAACAATGATTATCTCAGATTCAAGGATCTTGTTGATGAACAAACTACGGTATACCAAGGTTTATCTAGCGCTATCAGATCGAGATTACAAATTGGTACAACTCCAGGTAACCCAATTCTTGTTGGTCAATGGAACGATGCTTCAAGAGCACTTGAGGATATTCAAAACAATGTCAACAATCTTCAAATTGTAAACAACAGAGTGACTGCCGATGCAGCACTTATTGGACACTTACAAAATGCAATTTCTTCAAGCTTTTTCATTTCTGGTGCAATTGACGAAGACCACAATCAACTAAAGGTTCTCAGGGATGATGTAGAAAGAACTAAGGTTTTATATGACAGGCTATTGAAAGAGCTAGAAGGAAGAATATCGAGAGAAATAGTAATATTGAATGATGAGAGAAAATATATGAAAGAACTTGCAGCGGATGTTGAGGTTGGAAAGTTTGGGGATAGTGTTGCCTCTCCACCAACAAAAGGTTCAGGAAGTAATACTTCATCAAGAATTGAGATGGCTCCTATCAACTATGATAACGCTATAGTTGTAATCAAATTTGATGATCAAGATACAGATTATGCGGCTGGTTTATTCGAATCAATATCCAGTGCTTTGGAACAAAAACCATCAGCCGCATTTGAAGTTGTAGCCGTGAGTCCAACAGGCCAAGCTAGTTTTGCTGCCAAGGCCCGAGATAGAGCATCCGAAATATTAAATAAAATTGCCGAAATGGGCGTGCCTGCTAACAGATTGTCCTTAAGTTCATCTAATAGTGCCTCTGCACAAGCTGAAGAAGTGCACATTTATATTAGAAATTAATTTATTTTAAGCAACCCTGTCTTTTTTTTTCTAATTTTTCCTAAAAATAAATTATCGATTAGTCTTACATTACCAATGGTTGCTGAAATAAAAACTCTCGCCTGAAAAAACTGACCGTTAATACATGACAAATCCTCATTTCTTCTAATTTCTAGATAGTTAATTTTATCAAAACCATTCTCAAGTAATTTTTTTTTTATCAATTCCAAAAATTTCATTTCAAAATTTCCTAAGCTTATATTCTTTTTTATAAACCTTAATGTTGTATACAATTGATTAGCTTTCTCTCTTTGATTTCTTGTTAAAAGTGAATTTCTTGATGAAAATGCTAAACCATCGTGCTCTCTAATTATTCGTCCCATTCGCACTTTTGTTCTAAAAGAAAAATCTTTGATTATTTTTTTTACCACCAATATTTGCTGATAGTCTTTTTCTCCTAAGTAAATATAATGAGGATTTATTAAATTAAGAAATTTTGTGATAATTGTTGCAACTCCATTGAAATGATTAGGTCTATCCTTTGCGCACAAAATATTTTCAAAACTATTTACATTTACTAAAGATGAAGAATCGGATATAAATACATCTTTTTTAGGTATGAAAACATAATCAACTTTGAGTTCTTTTAAAACTTCAATATCTTTATTCGTCTTTTCTGGATAGTTCAAAAAGTCCTGTTGATTGTCAAATTGAATAGGGTTTATAAAAATACTTACAAAAGTTATTCCGTCATTTTTTTTTGCTTTTTCAATTAAGGATATATGTCCTTTATGTAGAGATCCCATAGTTGGAACAAAATGCTTTATAAGAAGAGACGATTTATCCTGTGTTTTAAGAATATCAGTCTTTGATCTCAAGATTTTTGTCATTAATTAATACATATTTTTTTTTGTGGGAAACTGACCAGATTTTACTTCTTTCGAATATCTTCTCAAGGCCAAGTTAATTTCTTTGGATAAGTTTGCAAATTTCTTTAAAAACTTTGCATTAAAATTTGTTAGTCCAATTAAATCCTCTGTCACAAGGATTTGGCCTCTGCACATATTTGAAGCTCCAATCCCAATGATTGGTATTTTTATATCTTTTATTGATTGGTTTACAAGGCTCGCATATGTAGCTTCGATAACAATTGCAAAAACACCAGAATTTGTTAGGGCCTTTATATCCCTGGAAAAATTTATTTTTTCTTGTTTAGTCTTACCATAAATCTTTATGTTTTCCTTTTTTTTAAGTTTTTGAGGAAGCATTCCAATATGGCCCATGACATTAATATTTTTATTAGTCAAATAATTTATAGTATTAATTATTTCAATTCCTCCTTCTAGCTTTACAGCATTTGCTCCGGTCAAATCAATAATTTTCATCACATTTTCATAGGCTTTATACTTTGAGGATTCATATGTCCCAAAAGGCATATCAACAACGATAAAAGCATTTTTTGTTGAATTGACTACGGCTTTAGCATGATTAATCATGATGTCCAAATCAACGTCCTTTGTCGAATCTAAACCATAAATGACAGGGCCAAGGGAATCTCCAACCAGTAAAATATCGGCAAAATTATCGGCTAACGTTGCTATCGGTTTAGTATAAGCTGTTAGACAGACAAGCGATTTTTTTTTTTTTTATTTTTTCTATTGAGATTCTTTTTTTTAAAGTCAAAATAATATCCTTAGTTAATGGAAATATTTAACACATCTATAATAGAAAAAACAAAAGAAATTAAAATGAGTTTGTCATCAATTATTTTTGTTATTTTTTTTTTATTTAACTTTTCATTCCAAAAAGCATACACGCATAACCATTCAGAAATACAATTGAATCCGGAGAACTTCAAAAGTGCTGAAAATAATAATGAAAAAACGAGCAAAACCGGCAACTATATGGTCGTTTCAGCCAATAAATATGCGACGGAAGCAGCAATTAAAATATTAGATCAGGGTGGAAGTGCAGCTGATGCTGCGGTAACATTACAGTTAATTTTGGGGTTAGTTGAACCACAATCATCTGGTATCGGCGGAGGAAGTTTTGCGCTTTATTATGATATTAAACAAAAAAATATAATTAACTATGATGGTCGTGAAAAAGCTCCAATGAAATTATCTGAAAGAGTTTTTTTAGAAAATTCAGGACAAAGAATGAAGTTTTTTGATGCGGTTATTGGAGGAAGATCAGTGGGTGTGCCTGGAACATTGGCAACCCTTAAGGAATTACACCAAGACTTTGGTAATCTTGAATGGGAAAAAATTATTTATCCTGTAATACAATTAGCTGAAAATGGATTTTATCCGCCACCTAGATTGGTTGCAGCACTTAAAAAAGAAAAATATTTATTCAATGAAAATACGAATGACTATTTCTTGAATATTAAGGAAAATCCGAAAAAATTAACAAAAAACTGGGATTATGCAAAAACTTTAAAAAAAATTTCAAAAAACTATAAAGAATTTTACGAGGGAAATATAGCTGTAGATATTGTAAAAAAAGTGTTAGCAAATAAAAACCCAGGATATTTGAGTTTAAATGATTTAAAAAATTATAAAGTCGAAAAAAAATCACCGATTTGTGTTGAATTAAAAAAATTCTATTTTTGTGGACCAGCACCCCCTTCTTCTGGAGGTATTTCAATAGCTCAAGCTCTTATAATTTACGAAAATTTTAACTTTAAAAAGGAGATATCTGATTTATCAAAAGCACTAGAGATTTTAAATTTTGTATATCTTCAAAGAAAAAATTACCTTGCGGACCCGAAATTTGTAAAAATCGATGTGGAAAAACTTTTAAATTTCAGGCATCTAGAAAAGCAATTTAGTCAATACCTAAACAAAGAAATGATGACCTCATCAAACGTGAGGCAAGGTGAGTTTTCGTCTACGACTCATTTCTCTATTGCGGATAATTTTGGAAATGTTGTCAGCATGACATCAAGTATTGAAAATGGTTTTGGATCGCGTCAATATTTAAATGGTTTTTTGTTAAACAACCAACTAACCGACTTTTCTTTTTTACCAGAGGAAAATGGAGTTAAAGTTATTAATAGACCGGAAGGAGGAAAAAAACCACTAAGCTCCATGTCACCGATAATTATTTTGAACAAAAATAAGGAATTTATTTCATCCGTCGGCTCACCAGGAGGTACAGCAATAATTTCTTATGTTTTTAAAACAATTCTAGACATTTTTTACAAAAACATTGATCCAATGCAATCAATATCAAATGGGAATTTTGTTAAAAAAAATGGCAGAATATATTTGGAAAAAGAAAAGTTTGATAACGAAAATGTTTCAAAGTTATTTCCAGAAAAAAAAAATAAAGTTGTTAATATAAACCTTGTAAGTGGATTGGGTATTATCATTAAAAAGAAAGGGAATTTCTATGGATTTGCAGATATTAGAAGAGACGGAACAGCAAATGGAAAATAATTTTTTGATTTGAAAATACTGAAAATTAATATATAAAACACTAGGTATTATTATGAAGAGAACTTTTCAACCCAGTGAAATAAAAAAAAAGAGAAGGCATGGATTTAGAGAAAGAATGTCGACTTCTGAAGGTAGAAAAGTACTGTCCCGGAGAAGAGCTAAGGGTAGAAAAAAAATATCCGCGTGATGCTTAATAAATTTGATACCCTAAAAAAAAGAAGAAGTTTTTTAGACGTAAGAAGTAGCGGTTCTTCTGTAAATTGTAATTACCTAATTTTCAATTTTAAAAAAAATTCGGAAAATCATAAACCTACACAAATGAGATATGGAATTACTGTATCTAGAAAAATAGGTAATGCAGTCAGACGAAACTATATAAAGAGGTTAATTAGGGCGCTTATTTTATTAAATAAAAAAACACTTCCTCTTGGATACAATATTGAAATAATTCCAAAAAAAAACATAAAACCTTTATTGAAGGAATTTCAAAGAGACTTTGATTTTTTTAAAAAAAAATTGGAAATTTAGATTATGGAAAGTAAAAATTTAATTTTAGCTGTTGCACTTTCTGTAGCTGTACTTCTTTTCTTTGATCTCTTTTTTAAAAAACCCGTCAAAAGGGAGGATAATAAAGATAACCAAGTTTTACGTGAAAATAATGAAAATTTGGAACCGACAATTCGTGCAGAAAAAAACTTAGAGAAATATAAAGAAGATAGAGTATTCTTTGATATGCAACGTATACGAGGGAGTATAAATCTATATGGAGCAACTCTCGATGATGTTATTTTAAAAGATTACAGAAATAACCTAGATATGGACAGTTCTAATGTAAGAGTCCTTTCAAAAGAAAATTCTTCCTCACCATTTCTAATTAGAAATGGATGGGCTTCAAGTTCAAATCAAGATTTTCCTAACAAAAAAACCTTATGGAAAAGCACAAAGAAAAACTACAAAAACAACGAGCCCGTTGAATTATATTGGAGCAATGACAACGGTCTTAAGTTTAAGAGAGAAATTTTGATTGATGAAAATTTTATGTTGAAAATTTCAGATACTATATTTAATGACTCAAAAGAAAGTTTAAAGGTATCAAACTTTTCATATATTCAAAGAAAAAATTATAGACCTAAAAATCAATTTTTCATACTACACGAAGGCCCTTTAGGTGTTTTTCAACAGACTTTAAAAGAGTTATCATATGATGAAATTGAAGAGGAAACTAAAATAGAAGAGAAAAGCAATGATGGTTGGATTGGTATTACTGATCACTACTGGCAAGTATCTATTTTCCCGGAAAACCAAACTTCCTTTAAAGCCCACTTTAAAAATATAAAAAACATAAAAGATTCTATTCAAGTCGATTTTATCAATGACGATAGTACCTCAGTTGCTCCAGGAGATAGTCACACCGAAATTTCGTATGCATTTGTCGGGGCAAAGGAAGTTCCTCTGATTGATCAATATATGAAAAAATATAATATTGCTAACTTTGATTTATCAGTTGATTTTGGGTGGTTTTATTTCTTAACTAAGCCACTTTTTTATGCATTAAATTATCTGGCTAACTTTTTTGGAAATTTTGGTATTGGTATCATAGTTTTAACAATTTTTGTGAGAATCATCTTGTTTCCTTTAGCAAACAAATCCTTTAAATCCATGAATGCTATGAAACTTGTTACACCTGAAATTCAACGATTAAAAGAAAGATATAAGGATGACAGAACAAAAATGAATCAAGAAATGTTCAAACTTTACAAAGACAAAAAAATAAATCCCGCAGCAGGTTGTTTGCCAATATTACTACAAATTCCCATTTTCTTTGCATTATACAAGGTACTTTTTGTTTCAATTGAAATGAGACACGCACCATTTTTTGGGTGGATAAAAGATTTGTCTGCTCCCGATCCTACAAGTTTATTTAATTTATTTGGATTAATTCCATGGAGCCCCCCAACTTTCTTAATGATTGGTATTTGGCCAATTCTAATGGGTCTGACAATGTTTTTACAACAAAAAATTAATCCTCCACCTCCTGACCCTATTCAAGCGAAGATCTTCATGATTTTGCCAATAGTGTTTACTTTTTTATTAGCAACATTCCCATCAGGAATGGTTATATATTGGACTGCCAACAATATACTTTCGATTGCACAGCAAGTGGTTATTTTAAATAAACAGAAAAGGTTGAGTAATTTTAACTAATGGAATGCATTATTGAAAAGAAATGTTCTTTTCTTAAATCAGTTTTTAACTTTAATGACTTACCAGTGGAAAATTTGAAAGAAATTGCTTTTTGGGGTAGAGCTAATGTTGGAAAATCGTCTTTGCTTAATAGTATAATTAAAACAAATATTGCAAAAACATCAAAAACACCAGGAAGAACTCAATCTCTAAATTTCTTTGAAATTCCTAATAAAATTAGGTTAGTTGATTTACCAGGTTACGGTTATTCAAAAGTTTCTAAAATTAAGGTCAGTCATTGGAATGATTTAATTTTAGAATATATTTCAAAAAGAAAAAGCCTTGATTTAGTTTTCTTATTAATAGACTCCAGGCATGGTATAAAAAGCATAGATTTAGATGTTATAAATATTTTGCAATCTTTCGGAAATCATTTCTTTGTTGTTCTGACAAAAATTGATAAAATAAAAAGGGATCAACTAGATAGTTGTTCAAATAATACAAAAAAGCTACTAAGAACTGTTACATCGGGAGACCATGAAGTTTTTTTGACAAGTTGTTCAAAGAAAAAGGGTATTAAAGAGGTGAAACAAAAAATAATTGCAATGATAAAATAGTGAGCAAAACTTGACAAAGATTTCTAAAACCGATGAAAAAGAATGGATAAAGCAAGCAACTATTTTATCTAAAGCTCTTCCTTACATGCAAAAATATAGCAGTAAAAATATCACAGTTAAGCTTGGGGGTTCAGCTATGGGGCATCCAAACCTTTCAATGAATTTTGCAAAAGATATAACACTTTTAAAACAAGTTGGTATAAACCCATTAATAGTACATGGTGGAGGTCCAATAATTAAATCAGTCCTTGACAAGTTTAATGTGAAAAGTGAATTTGTAGACGGTCTTAGAGTAACCAATGAGGATTCAATGGAAATCATTGAGATGGTCTTATCTGGCTCAATTAATAAAGAGATAGTAACCGAAATTAATAAAGAAGGAGGGAAAGCAATCGGAATTTCTGGGAAAGATGCAGTACTTGTTGAGGCGAGAAAAATCAAAAAAGCGTTTGATAAAAAAGGTGTGTCTAATAATCTTGGGTTAGTTGGAGAACCAATAAAAATAAATTCAGAGTTTTTATTTTGGTGTTTAAAATCAAATTTTATTCCAGTAATTGCGCCGATAGGATTTGATAAAGATTTTACATCACTAAATATTAACGCCGACACACTAGCTGGGAAAGTTGCTTCGGCCGTCAAATCAGAGAGACTTATAATGCTAACGGATGTAAAAGGAGTTATGGACAAAAATGGAAATATTTTGACTCATTTATCTACCAGGGATACTAAAAAATTAATAACTTCAGGTACTATAAATGGAGGCATGATACCAAAAGTAAATACTTGTTTGGAGGCTATAAAAAATGGCGTAAAAGCTGCAGTAATTCTTGATGGCACATTCCCACATGCGTTGTTATTAGAAATCTTTACAGAACATGGAGCAGGCACATTAATAACAAACTAAGAAATAACTACTCTCTAAATTTAAAGAATGTTTGGTTGTTCGATCTTGACAATACATTATACCCTTCAACTACAAATGTTTTTGATATGATAGATAAGAACATGAAAAAATTCATTTCAAAAAAACTAAATATTTCCTTAACAGAAGCATTTAAAATTCAGAAGGAATTTTATTTAAAATTCGGTACAACATTATTTGGACTAATGAAATACTATAATGTGGACCCTGATGAATTTCTTGACTTCGTTCATAACGTAGATCTTTCAAAAATAAAAAGATCGGAGAGTTTAAGAAAAAATATTAGTTTACTACCAGGTACTAAAATTTTATTTACCAACGGCGATGAAAAATATGCCAAAAAGGTGCTTGAATCACTGGGTATTAAAAATTCTATGGATAATATCTTTGACATCAAAAAAGCTAACTATTTACCCAAGCCTAAACCAGAAACCTATTTAAAGCTCCTCAAAGAATTTAAAATTAACCCTCAAAAGACTGTATACTTTGAGGATCTTGAGAAAAACCTAGAACCTGCTCATAAACTTGGTATAACAACAGTTCATATAAATCTAAACTCTGGTCCAACGGATATAAATAATTCAAAGAAATATATTGATTTTCGATTTGAATGCATAAATTCAGCATTGGAATCCTTCATAAGTAATTTAGCGGAGAAAACATGACTAATTTTGATAAAATAAATGATCTTGAAAATGTTATAGAAAAAAATTGGGATAACCTTAACCATGGAAAGGATTTTTCATCCAATCTAAAAGAAAGTGTTGATACTACACTTACTTTATTAGACCAGGGACAAATTAGAGTTTGTGAAAAAGAAAAAAAAAATTGGGTTGTTAATCAATGGATAAAAAAAGCTATTCTTTTATCATTTAGAATTAAGAATAACATTATTTTTAATTCTGGAATTCAAAATTCTCGTTCTGGAAAATACTGCTGGTTTGACAAAGTCGATCTCAAAACATCTGGTTGGAATGAAGATTTATGGTCTAAAGCAAGTTTTAGATCCGTTCCTGGAGCTACTATAAGGTTTTCATCTTTTATCGCATCAAATGTAGTGCTAATGCCATGTTTTATAAATGTTGGTGCTTATGTTGATTCGGGTTCAATGATAGACACTTGGGCAACTGTTGGGTCCTGTGCACAAATTGGAAAACAAGTACATATCTCAGGTGGAGCAGGCATCGGAGGAGTACTTGAACCATTGCAGGCAAATCCAGTTATAATTGAGGATAATTGCTTTATCGGCGCTAGATCAGAAATTGCTGAGGGTGTAATTGTTGGAGAGGGAAGTGTGATTTCAATGGGAGTATTTATTGGCTTATCAACTAAAATAATAAACAGAGAAAGTGGAGAAATCATTTATGGTAAAGTACCTCCATATTCAGTGGTTGTTCCAGGCACTTTGCCAAACAATGATAGTGACAAATCTGGAATCATAAGACCTAATCTCGCATGTGCAGTTATTGTTAAGACTGTTGACGAAAAGACAAGATCAAAAACTTCAATAAATGAATTACTTAGATCCTAAAGATGGAATTAGTAGAACTTCTTTCTAAACTAATCTCCTTTAAAAGTATATCTCCAGATGATGGAGGTTCAATAAAGTTTCTTTCTGAAATACTAAAAAAAAAAAATTTACATCCAAAACACTAAACTTTGGAAGTAAGTCTAACAAAACATTTACAACTAATAATTTTGCTTTCCTGAAACATGGTAATGGGCCACACATATGTTTTGCCGGGCACGTTGATGTTGTTCCACCAGGTGATCTAAATAGTTGGTCCTCAGACCCTTTTAAGGCTGTAATAAAAAAAGGAAAAATTTACGGTCGCGGGGCTTGTGATATGAAAGGTGCCATAGCATCATATTTGATTGCAGTTAAAAATTTCCTCGATATTCACAGGAACTTTGATGGAACAATAAGTTTAATAATAACTTCTGATGAAGAGGGTAAAGCAAAATTTGGAACGCAAAAAGTTGTTGATTGGATGTTAAAGAATAAATCAAAAATAGATTTTTGTATTGTTGGAGAACCGACAAATCCTAGAAAAGTCGGTGAAATTGCAAAAATTGGGCGAAGAGGGAGTATGAACTGTCAACTAACAGTTACAGGCAGACAAGGACATGTGGCATACCCAGAAAATGCAACAAACCCAATCCCTGATTTAATAAAATATATAGAAATACTCAAAAAGCCTTTTGACAAGGGCAATGAGAATTTTCAACCATCTAACTTAGAAATAACATCTATAGACACTGGAAATACAACCGTTAACCTAATTCCTCAAAAAATATTAACAAGATTCAACATACGTTTTAATAACCACTTTAGTTCAGAAAGCCTAAAAAAGAATATTAAAGATAGACTGGATTCTGTTGGAAAAAATTATTCTATAAAATATGAGGTTTCAGGTGAACCATTTTTAAAAAAATCGATCAAATATAACAACTTCCTTAAAGAATCGGTTTTTGAAATAACCGGCAATAATTTAAGAATGGATACATCAGGCGGAACATCAGATGCTCGATTTATATCAAAAATATGTCCCGTTGTTGAATTTGGTTCTGTTGGAAAAACAATGCATCAGGTTGATGAATATGCAAATATAAAGGATCTTGAAACTTTATCAAAAATATACTTAAGATTTCTGGAGAAAGTTTTTCAGTAGGTTACTTTTTTTAAATACAAACCATGTGGAGGCGCTGTTTTTCCTGCATTTCTTCTATCTTTAGATTCTAGTATTGATTTAATTTTATTTACACTCCAAAAGTTTCTTCCGATATTTACAAGAGTACCCACCATTATCCTTACCTGGTTGTGCAAAAAAGATTTTGCGTTAAAGGTTATAACAATACCAAAGTTTTTTTTTACGACTTTAATTGAGTCAATCGACCTCACAGCTGAATTAGCTTGACAATCCCTGGATCTAAAAGCGTTGAAATCATGCATACCAACTAAATATTGAGATGCCCTTTTGATTAATGAAATATCTAACTGCCATGGAACAAACCACATCCTTTTATTAATAAATGGTGATGGTATTGACTTATTAAATATTTTGTACTCATAAATTCTTTTTTTAGCAGAGAACCTTGCATGAAAATTTTTATTTTTTTTTATAGAACTTTTAATAATAATTTTATTTTGTGACCTCAATAAATGGTCATTTATTGCGAGATAAATCTTTGCGGGATCGATTGTAGTATTACTAGTTTCAAAATGCGCTACCTGTCCCAGTGCATGAACACCTGCGTCAGTTCTTCCTGCAACAAATATTTTAATTTTTCTATTAAAAATTCTTTCTAAACATGATTCAATTTCACCCTGTATAGATTTACCTTTAGCTTGTTTTTGCCAACCAATATAATCGGTTCCATCATATTCAATTTCAATTTTTATATTCATTTACTCAAAGAGATAATCATTTAGTCTAAATCCGTTAGCAAATTCATTACTCGTAATTATTTTCTTCCCTTCAATTTGAAGTTTTTTTAGTTTTAAATATTTATCATTACATTTAATTACTAATTTTCCATCAGATTGTCCGTTAATTAATTGCGGCATATCGTCATATTTTTCAATGATTTCTGAGTCTAAGATTTTCATTCTGATTTTTTCATTATTTTTTTTCCAAAATGTCCAGGCCCCTGGCCATGGAGCGAATGCCCGTATCTTTGCATGAATTAATTCTACATTTTGACTCCAAACAATTTTAGTTTCATCTTTCGAGATTTTTTTAGCGTATGTAGATTTTGATTCTTCTTGTTTTTTTAGGTTATATTTATTTTCGCTAATTTTTTTTATTGCCAGAATAACTAACTCGCTACCTATTACTGAAAGCTCATGATGTAAAAAACCAGCATTATCATTTTTATTAATTCTTATTGTTTGCGATAAAACAATCGGTCCCGAATCCAGTTTTGGTTCGACAACTATTATTGAAACACCAGTTTCGTTGTCACCATTTAAAATAGCTCTTTGAATTGGGGCAGCTCCTCTCCACTTAGGTAGTATGGAGGCATGAATATTCAAACAATAAAATTTTGGTAGCTTGAGAATATTCTCATTAACAATTTTGCCGTACGCAACAATCACTATAAAATCTACTTTGTAATTTCTTATTTTATTAATAAATTCTAAGTTATCTATATTTGCTGGTGTAAATATGTTTAGATGCTTCTTTTTTGCAAATCTGTGGACAGGAGACTGAGCAAGCCTTTGCCCGCGCCCTGATGGTTTTGGGCTTTGAGAAACAACATACTTTATATCAAAGGATTTATTAAATAAATTTGTAAGTGCCTTCAACGCAAAATCTGAAGTTCCAAAAAAACCAATCTTAAGATTATTAACACCGTTCATTCTTTTTTCTGTTGCTTGTTCTTATTAAATTTCATAACTTTTTCTAGAGCCATTTTTCTTTTTAATGAAGACAAATAATCAATAAATAGAATTCCGTCTAGATGATCAATCTCATGTTGAATACAAATAGAGAGAAGACCGTCTACCTTCTTTTTTTTTTTTTTTCCAAACTCATCAAACCACTCAACTTTTATCACTTTTGAACGCTTAACATCTGCATAATAATTTGGTATAGATAAACATCCCTCCTGATTAATATGTTTTTCGACTGATTTTTCTATTATTTTTGGATTTATCATCGTTAGTGGACTTGGTTTCTCGTCTTGTTTGACATCAATAACAACGATTCTCTTTAATATGCTAACTTGAGGAGCCGCTAACCCAATACCATTTCCAGTATCATACAATGTTTTATATAAATCAGATACCAGATTCCTAAGATCTTTATCAAAAGTTTTAATAGCCTTTGATTTTTTCTTCAACTTGGGGTTAGGTATTGTTATAATTTCTAATCTATTCATTTATT
>MDTB01080484.1_pt1 | contig 34132 bp, 33 predicted proteins | sample 811161 | NCBI WGS metagenome assembly MDTB01 (sample SAMN05326650, study PRJNA326480) | marine metagenome | isolation source: seawater | place: Mediterranean Sea | collected 2009 | reverse complement strand
TAAGGGTGTGCTAAGAAATTTTTGGTGGCTAAAAGCGCTCAAAGCCTTGTAGAATGGTGGGCCCAGCAGGACTCGAACCTGCGACCAAGGGATTATGAGTCCCCTGCTCTAACCAACTGAGCTATAGGCCCATATCAAGCGCGAGATAGTACACAAAATGAGGCACTCATGCACCATGTGCTAATGATTCTGATTCTTAGTCCAGGTATGGACCCTTTAGCTAGTCTAGACTAACTCGCACTTTGCTTACCCTACGCATGCCGGTGCCGAGCTTCCGATGTGTCTTTAAAAAGAAAAGAGCGCTTTAATTTTTACGCACACCCAAGATATCAAACTCAGAGCCTGGGTTACAAACTCATAAAAAGTCTCCCGTGGTTCTTTTATGATCGCGCATCCTCAATGTTCTGCCCCCAAAGTATATAGGACCAGACAATTATTCTCGGAGAGGATTTTGGGCATGCAGGACCGTGATTGTCGGTCACTTATATAACCGAGTCTGGGGTTTGTGATAAATTGTTAACAATTTATTTGGTCAGTGAACGAAGGGATATCGAACGACATGTCTGATTTTCTGACTACCGGCCTCTCAACAGCTGTTCAGAGGAAAATTGAGGAACTTGTTCTCCAGGGTAAGCTTCAGGGTGGAGACAAGCTCAACGAAGTAGAGTTGGCCGAGATGTTTGGAACGAGTCGGGGACCAATTCGTGAAGCTTGCAAAGGGTTGGTGCAAGCTGGCTTGCTCACCGCTGTTCCGAATAGAGGTGTATTCGTTCGTAAAATGGATTTGCGTGAAGCGCTTGAGGTATATGACATTCGGGCGTTCCTTGATCAGTTGATAGGACAGCTCGCGGCTACTAAGGGTACGGAAAAGCAAATTCAGGAACTGTGGGACATTCACGCCCGCTTAGATAAAGCAGTCCGGGCCAACGACTTCGAAGCCTACTATCCCGAGAATCTCGCTTTTCACGAAAAGCTTTTGGCAATGACAGGTAGTGAGCGTCTGACGCATATGTATCTCTCGCTTGTTAAGGAGTTGCATCTATTCAGGCGTAAAGGCCTGATTCAACAAGGGTCGATAGACGTATCTAACGCCGAACACGCGCTTATATTGGAAGCGATTACGCATCGTGACCCAGTTAAGGCTGGCCTGGCGATGCGAAATCATGTGATGACAGCAAAACAGAGGCTGATGACAGCGATTGAGTTGCAGTCAGTCAGTGAACCGATCGTGTCCTAACGCTACTAACAACCTTTAAACTGAGGAACTCGCTTTTCCATGAAGGCGGTCCGGCCTTCTGTGTAATCTTCGCTGTCGAAGCACGCATCTACCAGTGCATCACATCGCTCCAGGTCTCTATTTTTAGGATCAGTTAATACCTGTGTTGCGATGAATTTCATTGCTTTAATCGTTAGTGGTGCATTTGATCCAATTTGATCGGCAAGTGCTGCAACCTCCTGCTCGAGGCGGGATTCGTCGTGAACAGATTGCACAAAACCCATCCGGTACGCTGTGTCAGCGTCAATGCGCTCCGCCGTAAACATCAAATATTTAGCGTTTGAGGCGCCCATTGCGTTTATTAACCGTTGAATTGCCGGGAACGGGTAACCGAGCGCCAGTTTGGCGGCAGGCATCGCGAACTTTGATTTGGTGGAACAGATGCGTATATCACAGCAAACTGCGAGGTTTAGCCCTCCTCCGATACAGTGTCCATCGACTTGAGCGATGGTAGGTTTTGGGAAAAGATCAATTCGCTCATAGATCGCTCGTATACGGGCGTTGTAATGCTTCGTAGCCTCTGCCGAACCACGCTCTTTTTCGAACTTAGAAATATCCGCGCCGCTGACGAAAGATTTCCCCCCGGCTCCTGTTAAAACGACAACACGTATCTCTGGATTCGATTCAAATTCGTCGAGAATTGCGGCGGTCGCGTCCCACATTTCGAGTGACACAGCGTTGTGTTTTTCTGGATTATTAAAAATGATATATCCAATTGAGCCCTCAATTCTTGAAAGCATTTTATCCATGACGTTCTGTACCTTTAGATCACGTTATTTTGTTTAAGAGACTCCGGTTCACCAATACCTAGCTCGGCCAATATGTCTTCTGTATGCTGGCCTCTGGCGGGAGGCGGCGACACAATCGAGCTTGGGGTCCGGTTCATCGAGAACGGCTGGCCGACAAGCCTCGTGTCACCAAATGGAATAGTGCCCGATGCCGGAGTTGCGATACCTAGATGCTCTACTTGTGGATCCGCAAAAACCTGATCAACTGAGTAGATTGGCCCGGTCGGCACGCCGGCCTCAAGTAGCGTTGCGACCCAGTATTCAGATGTATTAGTCATCGTGACTTCGGAAATAAGCGCGTTGAGTATTTGTCGGTTGTCTGAACGGTCCGCGTTTTTTAAGAATCGTGGATCATCAATCCAATCGGCATGGTCTAGTGCTCTGGCGCAACGTTGCCAAATCGCTTCTCCTGCGCAGGCGATATTGATTGAGCCGTTCGTGGTTGGGAAGACACCGGTTGGGATGCTTGTCGGATGATCGTTGCCAGCCTGCTTTGGGATTTCACTTTGGGTTAGCCACCGGGCGGCTTGGAAGTCGAGCATGAATATTTGTGACTGGAGGAGGCTGGTTTGTACCCACTGGCCTTCTCCAGACTTATTACGTTCCAAGAGTGCTGTTAATACACCCATCGCGCAGAACAAACCTGCACATAAATCAGCTATCGGGATACCAACGCGCATGGGTCCTTGTCCTGGTTCACCGGTGATGGACATCAAGCCACCCATACCCTGTGCAATTTGATCAAACCCGGGCCGTTTTGCGTACGGACCATCCTGACCAAACCCAGAAATACTTCCGAGGATGATTCGGGGATTAATTCTCTTTAGGCTCTCATAATCGAGGCCAAGACGGTCCTTCACATCAGGACGGAAGTTTTCGATAACTACATCGGCGGTTTTGATCAACTCTTTTAAGATCCGAATTCCGTCTTCAGATTTCAGATTAAGAGTCATGCTGCGTTTGTTTCTTTGCAGGTTCTGAAAGTCTGCAGTATTACGTCCAGCACCCAGTGTTCCGTCTGGCTCCACAGACTCGGGGGGTTCAATTTTAATTACGTCGGCACCCCAATCTGCGAATTGTCGGGCGGCTGTTGGGCCGGATCGTACGCGAGACAGATCAATGACGCGAATCCCGTTGAGGGCTGTTGATGCGAAAGTATGTGTCATGGTTTTTCTCCGATATTTGCGAGTGCCCTTACACACTCTCGGATGTTATTTTTTGGGTTAAACAGATGATTGATGCGCTCCTGAGCGGACACGATATCTGTGGTCTCGAGACCGGCAAACATTAGATTATTCTTAAATTTATCTTCAAGCTCTGGGTCTGTCATAGGCTCTTGCTTGCCGCCTCTCAAACATGCTTGTTTGATGGTGTGGGTTTTTCCTTCAAGATCGACAAAATCGAGCCAGCCCACATACTCCCCTGGATAGGGGTCTTCGGGGTTAATCGAGTAGTTAGTTTTTGATGTGATTGATTGGATGTCGTCTCTTAAAAGCTGGTCTTCGGTAAATTCATTTAACCCAGCTTTTCCGTCAAGGAAGCCGATTGCGATGCAGTAAGGAACAGAAAACTTCGCCCCATAGGGTGTCGAAGGATTTCTTTTTTCGTCGAGTGGTTCCCATAATCGATGCACGGTACCTTCACCAACGTGAGCGTGTATTTCTCTAATGTCCCCAGTGCTGAGGATTTTTGAGGCTTGGATTGCACAATCTACAAAAGGTTGGGTCATGGTACCGCAGGCATAGGGTTTGAATGCGAGGCCAGCGGAAATCCACTCTTCCCCGAACGACTCAAGGTGACCGAAATCTGGAGCGATAGAGTCATGAGCAAAGCCCTTGAATAATCCATGCGTTCCCTCGAATACAGTCCGAGGGCCAGTAAATCCGGCTTTAGCCATGACGGCAGACTTGATCCCAGCGGCGGCGGCCCAGCCTGGATGCATTCTCTTGGTCCACGTTCCTTCCGCGAGATATTCGATGATACCTGAGGCCATGGAGCCGACGATTCCGAGCGCTGACGCGGCCTGCTGCGCGCTAAGTCCGTACGCGATCGATGCTGTCAGACTTGCGCCAAATGCCCCTAAGATCGCGGTTGGATGAAATCCTTGCCGATGAATCGCTGTCGGGGCAACCAGAGCGAGCCTACAGATGAGCTCGGAACCGAGCGCCATCGCCCTGATAAACTTATCTGGAGGAAGATCCTCTCGTTCGGCGATCGCCAAGATAGTCGGAATGATCACAGATGATACATGGACAGGAGTGCCCTCGAAAGTGTCGTCGAAATCCTCTCCGTGTACCGCTGTTCCATTTATCAGGACTGCGTCTTGCATCGTAAATCTTGATCCATGTCCAAAAGCTGTCGTACCCCCGTGATCGACGCATGATGACTGGATTGCCTGAATGTAGTCGGTGTTGCGGGCGGAGAGCATAAGGCCATACGCGTCGAGAGTGACTCGCTGCAACATCTTGCGAACTGATGCTGGAATCTTTACAGTCTGGCCGGCGGAAATGACGGCGATATGTTCTGCAAGAACAACAGAGCTCATGGTAGAAAAGCTCCTCCGTTCACGTGAATTGTCTGGCCGTTGATGAATCCGCTGTCGGGTCCGACTAACATTCCAATAACGGCCGCGATATCTGAAGGCTGCCCGTAGGCAACATTTTTTCCATCAAAACTGGGATGCTTCAGCCGGGCCCCCGTTTCGGCGGTTCGGTGTGTATCGATGTGGCCTGGAACAACGCAATTGAAAGTTACCCCAGAATCCGCAAACTCTACAGCCAGCGCTCGCACCAGGCCGGGTACACTCGACTTAGAGCTGACTACGGCGGCTCTTTCTTGCGCGCCTGTGTGAGCTGATAAACCTCCCAGACAGATGACCCGGCCCCATCGGGAATCGAGCATATCGGGTAAGAATTGTTGGGTACACATAAATTGGGCGTCGCCGTTAATACGGAAAACTTGCCGCCACTCTTCAATAGTCATTTCGAGAAAAGGTTTAGTTTTCCGAACCGAGGCATTATTCACCAGCACCTGACAGTGACCGATAGCTTTGCAAGATTGGTCCAGAGCGATAAACGTGTTTGGGTCATCCAAGGATCCAATCACCGTCTCACATTGAACTCCGGTTTGCCTCACAAGATCTGCGGTCTGTTCGAGGTTCTCAGCATCGTTATTCGTATGCACAACCAGGTGGAAGCCAAGCTCTCCCAGTCTTATCGCCGTCGCTCTGCCGATGTTCCGGGCCGAGCCGGTCACTATCGCGACGGATTTGTTTTTTGTCACGCGTTAGCTACCTTTCTCTTCTTGAACCCTGTCCAGAACGGTGTCGAGAGGTTTACGGCGGTTAGGGCAAAGAAGAAAAGAACGATTGGGCTCTCCATTAGGGCGAGGAAGTTGTTGTCGTAAATAATCATGGACTGACTGAAGGCTTCCTCGACCATTTTTCCTAGAATTAATCCCATCACAAGAGGTGCGGCACCGAAACCGTGGCGGTTCATGAAGTAACCGATTAGGCCGGCGACTAGCATCACGTACACGTCCACAAAAGAGGAGCTAGATGAGTAGGCTCCGATGACCGCAAAGATAAAGACCGCGGGCCATAATAATTGCTTCGGTATGAACGTGACTAGCGAGAAAAATTTAGCGCCAGCGAGGCCGATTGCCAGGAATGCAACGTTTGCGAACAACATTGCACCGAAGATGGCATATAAAAACTCGGGCGTCTCATTCAGGAGGTACGGGCCGGGTCTAAATCCGTGCATAATCAGGGCTGCCAAGATAAGGGCTGTCGACCCTGAGCCTGGAATACCGAGCGCAAGTGTCGGAACCATGGCACCCCCGGCGGCTGAGTTATTTGCTGCCTCTGGTCCCACAATCCCTTCTGGTGTGCCGGTCCCGAACTCATCTTTCTTTTTACTGAAGCGCTTGGCTTCGTTGTATCCAATGATCGCCGCTACGGTTGAACCCTCGGCAGGCAAGATACCTATAAATGTGCCTATCCCTGACGAACGTAAGATACAGTTTTTCAATTCTTTGAGTTCTTCCCATGTCGGCAATTTCATGGCTTTTGCCTCAATCCGCTCGACGGTTTTATTCAGTGTGCTGGATTGGCTCAGAAGCTCCCCCATAGCAAACAATCCGATCAGCACAGGAACAAAATGGATTCCTTCATCGAGATCTGGGATATCAAACGTGAACCGTTCGACGCCGGTTGTCAGGTGGATTCCGACTGTCGCCAGTAGGACCCCTACCCCACCGGAAATTAGATTTCGAAGCGAGCTCTTGCCTGTCATCGAAGCTAGCATCGATAGAGCAAATACTGCTAAAGCGAAATATTCGGGGGGACGGAACTCGAGAGCGACGGCGGCTAAGGTCGGAGCAGCAACGATGAAAACGATCAGACTGATAATTCCACCCGAGACCGAGGAGACCGTTGCGAGGCCTAAAGCGCGCCCAGGCTCGCCGCGTTTTGCCATAGGGTAGCCGTCCAAGGCCGTGGCAACCGCGGGGGGTGCGCCAGGTGCATTAATCAAAATCGCTGTGATGGACCCACCAAACGTGCCCGCGCAATACAACGCGGCCATCATGGCGATAGCGGGGATCGGTTCTAACTGAATCGTAAATGGAGTTAACAGTGCGATAGCCATCGGTGAACTGAGGCCCGGGAGTGCTCCGACGAGAACTCCAATCAAAACGCCCAGTGTGATTAAGATGATATTTTCGATCTCTAAGAGGAGCGAGAAACCTTCAATGATTGCGTCCATCAGAATTGAACCTTTTTAATTTTTATAAAGCGATGCCAAAAATCCCGGAATCGAAATAGACGCTCAGGACTTTTGAGAAAACCAGAGACACCACGACGGGGAACATTCCTGCAAAAAGTAAAATTGTAATAAAATTCTTGTAGCCCCAAAGCCGCGGCATCACTAAACAGATAGTGATCATTGTTAGTAGCATTCCGAGGTAAGGGGCCGCAAGCACGACCACAATAAGGAATGCGATAGTTATTTTCGTGAGTGGGTGAACCGGTTCGCTGCGGTCTTTGTCGATACTTTTTCCCTTCTTGGCCAAGAGAATATGCTCGAAGGGCAGGAAGCAGGCGAGGGCACCAATTATCCATAACAACAACTGTGGGTACATCGCCGGTTGAATGTTCTGGGCGAAGAGCGGAGATACCTCGTCAAACTGGGTTGTTAGGTAAAAGAGATAGCCGACGCCGGCTAAAATGATCGCGGTTACAGCCAGATCAACTGGATGCACGAGCCCCGCGGCCCGCGCATCATCAGTTGTTGGAGCTGATGAGTTTTGATTATCCATCAACGTGCTCCTAGGGTATTACTTAACAATACCAAGTTCTTTGAGGGCCTGAGCGGCCTTCGTGTACTCTTCTTTAAGGCCCTTGTCCCAAACATCTGTACCAGCAACGCTTGACTCGACTTTTAATCCAGCGGTCGCTAGGTAGTTAGCGAATACCTCGTGAGACATCGCCTTGACGAGACCCTTAGAGATTTTTTCTACCTTATCTCTCGGAGTCTTCGCCAGAACCGCATATCCACGGGTTGTCGAGGTCTTTACGTTGTAGCCCATTTCGTAGGAAGTACGGACATCCGCGTAGTCTGGTAGGCGTTCTTCTGCCAGCAGTACGAGAGGTATAGCAGACCCGTCGGCGATTAATGTCGCTGCCTCACTCACGTTCGGTAAAGTCGCATCGATCGCACCAGACAATAGAGCCTGGAGCATTTCACCGCCCGAGCCAAACGGAACCACCTTGAATTTGATGCCGGCCGCTTTTGACAGCTGCGCGAGACCGATGTGTTCGGTACCACCGACCTGGGCTACGCCGAAATTCAGGGTCCGTTTCTTTGACGCTGCGACTAGTTCCTCGAACGTTTTTGTTTTACTTTTTTTGCCAACGACCAAGAACGTGGGATCGTCCATCGCACGCGCTACGCCAACAATATCATCTATTTTCATGTCCGACTTACCCTGCACCATCGTGTAAAGGTGGGACTGGGTCAGCGCCATGATTGTACATCCGTCGGCAGGCTTGGACAGAACATAGTTCTGGGCCTTCGTCCCGGATCCGCCACGTTTACTGATCACGAACATGTCCTGTGAAAGCGTGCGACGTGACCGAATCATCATCATCCGCGCGGTAACATCAGTCCCTCCGCCATACGACGAGTGGATTACCACTTCGATAGGCTTATCACACACCGGAGGGTCTTTCTTTTTATCGCCATGTGAGGCGGCAAACGCTGTTGACGACAACGCGAAGGTTGCGCAAACGGCGAGGGTAGTCTTTTTGAGAGTCTTCATAGGAATCATCTTATTCCCCTTTATTATTGATTTAAGTTCGAACTAAAGGTATCCGAGATACCTAGCTTTAGGGTCACGAAACCGGTGTATATTGTCAACACAATCTGTGAGCTTAATTCGATAAACCCGATAGAATTTTTGTACATAGGGAAGATCGGTAAAATTTTTGTCAACAATCAGGTATTTAAAATGAACCACCAGCACACGCTTACGATCTTGCCCGGTGTCTACGATGGGTTGGGCGCGTCGATCGCGAGACACGTGGGTGCCAAGGCGGTCTACGCCAGTGGGGGCGCTATAGCGCGGAGTTTTGGGCTGCCAGACCTGGGGTTGGTCTCTATGACGGAAATGGCCTCGAGACTCGAGTCGATAGTTTGTGCCTTTGACGGGACGGTCTTTGCGGACGGGGACACGGGCTACGGTGATACCCAGCACGTTCGGCGGATGGTCCAAATGTTTGAGGCCGCTGGTATCAAAGGGGTACATATTGAAGACCAGAGCTTCCCAAAACGTTGCGGACACCTCGAAGGCAAGTCGCTAATTTCGAAAGATTCGATGTGCCGTAAAATCGAGTCCGCAGTGAAAGCTCGGCGAGCCGATGATTTCTTAATCATCGGGAGAACTGACGCGATCGCGATTGAAGGATTCGATATGGCAATTTCGCGCGCACAATCAATGGTTGAGTCAGGCGCAGATATTGTTTTCATTGAGGCCCCGGAGACGGCGGAACAAGTCGAGTCGATACCCGGCTTTTTCGAGGTACCGGTCTTGATCAACATGTTTCCCGGCGGCAAAACGCCGTACACCAGCCCAGACTCGTTAGAAGGGTTTGGGTACCGGTATATGATTGTACCGTCTGATGTACAGCGGGCCTGCATTCAGGCTACCGAGTCAGTCCTGAGATCAATCGTCGAGAAAGGTAACTCCGAGTCTGTATCCGATTTATTGAGCCCCTTAGGGGACCGTGATCGCTTCGTTGATCAGGACCGCTGGCTGGAGGAGTCTTGATGTGGGTGAGTTGAGGATCTTATCAGAGCAAACCGTGAAGCGTTGCCTGGACGAAGAAATCGATGCCTGCTTTGAGGTATGCGCGGAAGCTTACCGTTACTACGGTCGAGTCGGCTCGGTGTTATCAGAGCCGAGCTCGCTATATCTCCAGTTACCATCTGACCGGCCAAAAAAATGCCGTTTAAAGGGAGCGCACTTTACTGATACCGGAGTCGCAGGCTTCCGTCTCGCGAGCCCAGGGGCTTACTATACTTGGGTGGTCGACTCGCAGACCGGTCAACCGGAGGGATTGGTTGCCGAGAATTGGCTACACCGGCGACGCACGGCGGTCACTGGTGCTCTAACACTCCGTTGGTTGCGTCCTAATCTCGGGGTGGTCGCCTTGGTCGGTGCCGGTAAGATTGGGTTTGAGTGCGCCGTCGCGTTGGGGCACGCGTTCCCGGACGCGAGTATTATCTTGGGGTGCCGCGACGAGGGACGGGCTGAGCTCTTCAGGGACAGACTGCCAAACTCTGTGTCCTCGCGAATGAGCATCCAGGCGATAGAACCAGCGATACGAAGCGCGGAGGCGGTGCTGACGATCACTAAGGCAAGTGCTGCATTTATTCAGGGCGATTGGCTACGGGACGGATCAGTCGCCCTGTCCATGGGTGGTGTTCCCGAGTTTCAATTCTCCACCTGGCAACGGAGCCAGCATTTTGTCCTTGACGATTTGGGTTACGCGCTGAAGCAGGGTGATCTCCACCATTGGGTGAAATCTGATGGGTTAAGTGTAGAGGAGATTCAGACTCGAACGACGGCCTTGATTGGTGATGTGGCGCTGGACCCAGAAAAATATCAATCCATTTGTAGTGGATTGACGCTGGCTGTGATTCAAGGCATGGCCGTCTGCGACGTCGCTATGGCTGGACTGGTACTGGAAAGAGCCAGCGCCTTGAACGCGGGCAGGGTTGTTGATCTCGATTCTTGCTAGGCGGCGAATGTTTTCAGCTGCGTGCGGTGCATGATACGCCGAGTATTTCCGTCGAACGCGTCTCGTCTGTGCATCACGAGATGGTTTTGCCACATCACAACGTCACCAACTTCCCACTCGTTGTGCCAGGTCCACTCTGGGTCAGTGGCGTGTGACCAGACTTCATCGAGCAGCCGATTACTCTCGTCTACCGTTAAACCCACAATACAGGCATGCGGTCGGCGGCCGAGAAACAGGGCTCTATTGCCCTTGGTATCTGTCCAGACCATTGGGTGTCTCGCTCCCGGAGTTTCTGAAGGGTCCGTAGTCTCGCTGTACCCTTTTCTCAGCATTCCGGCGCTGTTGTGAGCCGCGTCATGGATCAATGTTTTTCCTTCGATTTCTCTTTTGAGGGAGTCTGGCAGCGCCTCGTATGCGCGAATCATACTAGAGAAATACGTGTTGCCTTGTCCCACCGGCACCTCCAGCGAGTACAGGATCCCAGCGACAGGGGGTTGCTCGATATAAGTCATATCCGCGTGCCAGACGGCTTCTCCGTCACCGAGATTCCCTATCGGTGTCCCGTCTGGCGTCTTGACGTTTGAAATCACATTAATCTCGGGGTATTCCGGTAGGAATGTAATCCCGTATGGATTTGGGCCTGGCGGATCAAGTTCCCCAAAATATTTACTGAATCGGAGGAGGTCATCATCTCTGATTGACTGGTTTCTAAATCGTACGACGAGGTGCTCGTCCCACGCAGCCTTTATATTTTCAATAACGCCAGAGCTAAGGGGTTTCGAAAGATCTATACCAGTGATATTGGCTCCGATGTTGGGGGATAGCCGCACAATCTCCATGCTAATTCTCCGTCTCTCCGTATATCGCCACTCTTACTGTCTGGGCATCGATGACTCGCCGATTTAGGTTCAGTGAGTCTGCTTTTTTAAGTACCATGTGTCCACCGTCAAATTTGAGGGGTGGCTCCAAGATCCGTGAATCGTCTTGGATCTTGAAGCACCCATTGAACTCACCGGCACGGTCTAGGTACCGCTCAGATACCAGTGCTTCTAGATAGCAATTAATGTCCGAACCCAGGCCATCGCCAAGCACGACTTGAATGCCGAGTTCATGAGCTTTTTCGATAGCGTTACACAGGTTACCTAGCGAGCCAAACCGCTTCAGTTTGACCTTACAAAAGCCGACCCCGGGCATCATAGATGCGCGCTCAATATCTTCGATGCTGCAGATTGGTTCATCCAGCATTAGGGGAACAGGAGATGCTTTAGCGACCCGCCCATTACCATCCCAATCGTCGGTATCGCAAGGCTGTTCAAATAATTCGCAAACGCCGGGATCGAGTACTTGACTGAGCTCGATGGCGTCGTTTACTGAATATGCACGGTTGGCATCCACACGAATCATTCCTCGATTTTTGAGTGTGTCTTGTATGATCTGAACTCGCTCTCTATCAGCTTTGACATCTTTCCCGACCTTGATCTTAAAAGTTCTAAACCCCAGCTCAATTTTTTCATTAACCTCGATCGGTATCTGCTCTCGCGTTGTTGCTGAAAATGCAGTTAAAACTGGAATGCGGAGATCATTTTCTGGGGTCCATCGCCCCGGTTCTTTGAGCTGGTCGAGAGCGTTCAGTATGGCCGAGGCGGCAACAGGGCTTTGAGTTCGTTCACTACTCAATCGATCAAAGACCGCGTTGATATCTGAGCCAACTATCGCTTCTGCAGACGAGGTTAGGAACGACCAGCCACCCTCGCGTGTTTCAGAGCTGGACCCGGGGGAGATATGTTGCTCACCAAACGCTGTCTCACCGTCACTGGTAGTTATCGTTACAAGATAGGGTTCGAATGACTCGAATGTCCTGTAGCTAAGCGCGTAGGGCTTAATAAGCGGTAGGTCAAGGTGCCGGACTTCGATACCCTGAATCGCTGTCATAACATAGTCCAGGGGAACGTTTTTCGATGGTTATCTTCGAATGCTGTGATTGCATCGTTGAATTCCAGCGACAGATCGATTTCGTTTAAGCCATTCATAAGGCAGCGCTTTTGAAACGGATCTAGGTCGAAGTCAACCACTTCCCCGGATGGTAGTGTGATGCTCTCTTGATCAACGTTGACCGATACTTGCGGCGGTTGTGCGTGGTCGAGCCCCTCTTGAATCGATAGTATGGTCTCTTGCTCTAACCGGGCGGTTAGGACACCGTTTTTGAGACAGTTTGCTGCAAATATCTCTCCGAAGCTTGGCGCGAAAACAGCTCGAAATCCGGAGTCATAGAGTGCGTAAACAGCCCCCTCTCTTGAGCTTCCAGACCCAAAGTTTGCGCCAGCAAACAGAATTTTGGCGGTCTCGAATTTCCGCTGATTTAGCGAGAAGTCCGTATTGATGTTTCCGGCATCTGTGCGTCGGATGTCGTGAAACAAATACTGTGCATAGCCCACCGCTCGCGGCTTTTTGATGAATCGTGCAGGAAATAATTGGTCTGTGTTGACGTTTGCCAGGCGCAGTGGTGCGGCGATCGCGTTGAGTTGAATTAAAGGCTCCATGAGCGTGCCTCCTCGTAGGAGCTGATATTCTCGAATCGGCCCGTGATCGAGGCCGCGGCCGCCATAGCTGGGCTGACGAGGTGGGTACGACCTCCCTGTCCCTGTCTGCCCTCGAAATTTCGATTAGAGGTTGACGCGGCGCGTTCACCGCTTTCTAGCATGTCGCCATTGATGCCCACACACATGGAGCATCCCGGAGCCAGCCATTCGGCGCCGGCGAGTCGGAAAATCTCATCTAGGCCCTCGGATTCAGCAGTTCGTTTGACTTGCTCGGAGCCGGGGACAATCATCGTCGGGATCCTACAAGTCTGTCCTTTCATCACCTGCGCGGCGACCCTCAGGTCCTCGATACGACTGTTTGTGCAAGAGCCGATGAATACACGATCAAGTTGGATCGATTGGATCAACTGATTTGCATTCAGGCCCATGTATTCCAGAGCTCTCATCATCCGGCCCTTTCGTTCTGGATCCTGCTCCATGTCCGGGTCAGGTATGCACCCGGTGACGTCAGTCACCATCTCCGGATTCGTACCCCAGGTCACCTGTGGAACAATCTCTTTTGCTTCTATCCGCACCTCGCGGTCAAAGACCGATCCCGGTTCTGTCTTAAGTGTCCGCCAGTAGGAAAGAGCCTGATCCCAAAGTGGTCCATTGGGTGCTATTGGTCTGCCTTGCATATAGTCGAATGCTTTTTTATCGGGCGCGACAAGGCCTGCCCTCGCGCCTGCTTCTATTGACATATTACAGACCGTCATTCTAGCTTCTACCGATAGTTCGTCGATTGTGTCGCCATAATATTCAATGGCGTAGCCGACGGCTCCACCGCTACCGATTGTTTTGATTAGAAATAGGATCAGGTCCTTACTTGACACTCCCGCCTTTCTCTGACCTGAGATTGTCACTCGTAGTGTTTTTGGCTTTGACCTCCAGAGTGTCTGCGTGGCGAGGACGTGTGCGACCTCGGAAGAACCAATGCCGAACGCGTAGGCGCCGAGGGCTCCGTGTGTAGACGTGTGAGAGTCCGCTCCGGCAATCACAAGACCTGGCTGAGTGATTCCAAACTCGGGCCCGACGACGTGTAAGATGCCTTGGTAATCATGACCTAGGCCGAATAGTTCGATGCCATAGGTTGCGGTATCTGATGTGATCAGCTGGACCATGTTCCGTATCTCTGGGTCCTGGATGCCTTCGACTCCGAGCTCTCTGTTTCGTGTTGGTACGTAGTGATCTGAGAATCCAAACGCCTGCTTGGGGTTACGAATAGTCCGGCCCTCGCGTCGTATTTTGTCGAATGCGTGAAAGGAGTTTTCCTGTAGAAGGACCCGGTCCACATACAGGAGCGATTCGTTTCCTCTGTCGGTAACGACGTGTGTAGACCAAATCTTGTCAAAAAGGGTAGAGGGCATGAGTTTCTCTCGATTTTTATTAATATTCTGTTGACAATACCGGCTCGAATATCGCACTGTTCGTGCCGTGAATCAACGTCTTCACTTGATAGCGCGTCTTTGTACTATCCGCAACAAACAAAAATTGTAGACAATAGTGGGTGATATCGACTTCCTGTTCATTTTTCTGGTAGCCGCCGCGGCATTTAGCTCTGCTGTTTTTCATTCGTTTTCTGGCTTCGCAGGGGGGCTTGTGCTCGCGGTCATGCTGGCGCCACTTCTTGGGATTAAAGAAACGGTTCCAGTGGTCGCGACGGCTTTGATCATTAGTAACATCGCTAGAATTTGGGCGTTTCGGAAATCGGTCGCTATTAAGGAATACCTGGCGGTATTCCTAACAGGGCTCCCGTTTATTGTACTCAGCGCCTATGTTTATGTGTCTCTGCCGGTCAGCGTCGTCGCATTGGTATTGGGTCTGTTCTTATTGGTCTCGATCCCCCTCAATAGAATCCTCAAGAAGAAAGAGGTCAAGGTCGGGCTGCAAGGCCTGGCGCTTGCCGGTATCCCTTATGGAATTGTGTCAGGTAGCACGTTTGGTGCGGCCGTGATGTTGGCGCCTTTCCTTATAGGTGCGGGTCTGGCTGGTGAGATGATGATCGGGACCGTTGCGATGCTAGGGTTTAGCTTAAATGTCACCAAAACAATCGTGTTCGGGATGTCTCCGCTTTTAACCAACGAGCTAATGGTTACGGGTATATTGGTCGGTCTTTGTACAATGCCCGGCGCCTACGTCGGGCGCTGGTTGGTGCGAAATACGTCCGTCCGAGTACATGCACAATTCATGGAGGTCTTTATCGCGTCTGGCGGAATATTATTTCTCTACGAGGCCTATCAAAACTGGGTTTAATCCATGACAGTGCTTCCAACTCCGCCCCAAGAATATACTCACATGCTAGCCCGTGCTTCGGTTACAAAGGTCGATGTGGATGGGTTGGGTGTGCAGCTTTATCGGTGGGGTAGCGGATCGAACTGTTTTGTGTTGTTGCACGGCGGCTATGGTTCATGGGCCCACTGGATCAAAGTCATCCCCCAGCTCGAATCGCATGCTACTGTGATTGCGCCTGATATGCCGGGCTTTGGTCTGTCAGATACCCCCGTTGAACCGCACACGGCCGAGTCAGTTGCCGGGCCGCTCGCCTCGGCACTTTTTGAACTCATTGGTCAGAAAAAAATCATACTCGCGGGATTTTCTTTTGGTGGTGCTATCGCGGGGCATGTTGCATCCTTAATATCGAATCAGATTAAACATTTGGTGCTGCTCGGCCCCGGGGGGACCGGTGCGCCGCGTGGTGAGATGCCTGATTTAATTCGGCGTACCAAACAGATGTGTCGCGCAGAGATTCGTGAGGCCCATCGCAGAAATCTTGAAATTCTGATGGTCAAAGATCCTTCTTGTATCAACGATCTCGCGCTGTACATTCAGGAAACGAACACGGGAATGCATCGTCTGAAGAGTCGTCCGATATCGGCTACTGATACACTGGTGCAAGCGTTGGAAGGTGCGCGTTATCCCGTCACGGTGTTATTTGGCGAGTTCGACGCATCGGTCGGTAGCTACCGTCTTGAGCGTGAAAAAATTCTGAGGCAGACCGTTCCTCATGTATCGATTGAAGTGACTCGGGACGCGGGTCATTGGCTTATGTGGGAGTCTGATACATTAGTCGCTGATCGGCTGTTGGCCCTGCTTTCCAAATAAACCCAGCCTCTCACACGTGTCTCGAAAATCTGGGCGCTCGAGGACTGCTGTTTGCCGCGCGACATTATCTGACCACGTGCCTACTTCCGGTTCTCCAAATTTCTCTGGGTACCTTGACTTAGGTGGGCCGAAAACACGGTTGAGTGTCTCGTCGTATTGATCGATCTCTTTGAGATCGAGCGGTTGGTAGGTGTCGCGATGAATGACAACCGACTGAGGTAGTCGGGGCAAGATCTTTTGCTCCTGGTTTTTTGGGTAACCAAGTGCGCATGCGCATATTGGGAACGCGCCCTTGGGTAGCTCGAGCAGGCTAGCAACAGAGTCGGTTGATTCTCGAACCTTGGATATTGGGCACGTGCCGATGCCAAGACCCTCCGCGGCAGCAATCATAAATGCAAGTGCGAGGGACGCATCGACGGTCGTGTTGAGGAAAGCATCGGTTTGTTCCCAGCGGTATTCGTGTTTTCTGGCCAGGTTTATCTGTTGGGTTCGGTGCGTGTCTCCGATGACAAAAACCAGCATCGGTGCATCAAATGCCCAGTGAGTAGATGGAAACATCTGAACGAGTTTGGCTCGGATTAGAGGGCTAACTACATCGACAAAACTATACTGTTGGAGGTTTGATTTGCTGGGTGCGGATTGTGCCGCCGCAAATAAGAGCTGCTTAATCTCTTCGTTTATTGGTTGATCGGAGAATGTCCTGCAGGACTGATGAGACAGGATAGTGTCTATAGTCCGACGGCTTTCGTTCTTTGGGACAGGGTTGAGGGATCCGTATCGCAGATGCTCGGTGAGTGGCTTATTCATATTTGACCTTTTGGTAAAATGTAGTCAGATGTGATCTCGGATGATCCAGCGCATCATTTATTGGCTCCCAGGGGATACCGCCATGACCCAAAAGCGCTGGCAGAAGACTGTGTTCCCAGTCTAGGTAACCTTGAGCATCCTTAAGGTCGCCCAGGTGCCTGTTCGGGAAAAACCGGGCCTGATCTACAGGTTGTGTCTCGAGATCGATATCTGATGTGTCTATTAAGTACGTGGGTATAGAGTTCCAGTCGATGCAGACCGGCTCTGATAGGCCGAGCTGCTTGACTAACTCCGTTGTATGCGTGATCTGTGAGTAATCGCACACAAATAGGCATCGATCAAATTTTGAGATTGCAGTGAATTTTGATCTGGGTAGCCATTTCGAATTATTGAGTCGGCTCTTCTTAAATGCCTTGCTGGAGCGGATATCGAAAATGCAGTCGACATCGAGCCAGTTTTCATCCCAGTGGACGCTTATCGTGGTGTCGTGTCTAGAAGGCACTGGTTCTGGAATATATTTTTCTCTTAGCTGTGCATCCCATCCCATGCGGCGAAGCCATAAGACTGATACCACGCAATCCAACTGATTGGGCCCTTGAACGACTATGGGCAAGTTGTGCGTGCCCAGGTACTGATCTGTGCTCTGGATCAGTGTGGTTGGGGATATGTCATTGTCAGCTATTTGATCTTCGCTGACGGTGATGAGTCGATAATGGGTTCCGGTCTTTGACCATTGTTTCTCGCAATCTTTTGTTACCACGGGTAAGTTGAATTTCTCGATCAGGTGGTGAGCTTTCCTTGCCATGGATTCATTAGACAAAAGATCTGCAGCAGATCGTTGATTGTTGAATGAACGGTCTCCACCTGCGAGCTCCCAACCTTGTGTGCCGCCGATTATAAAGTGGATGGGCGCCTCAAAATCCTGGTCGGCCATGGTCTGTGCTGCGATGATGCCCCGTGTACGACCCGCGCAGTGCACGTAGATTGAACTATTCGAAATTGAAAGTGCTCCGAGCCGTCCGGTGGGGCAGTGGATTGAATCCGGTAGGCTGAATTTTTGGTACTCTAAGAAAGGTCTTACATCAAATTGATACTGAGGTGGCGCTTCCATGGCTGCTTTAGCGGCGATGGTCCTAATGTTGCCGGTGTCTTCTACCCATTCACCGAATGCTTTTGATGGAGTGTACTCTCCGCCCCATGTCGGGAGGCCGCTGTTTTTCCAGCTACTGAATCCTCCATCGATTAATCGAGGCTGGAGATTTGTGATTTGAGTAATCACCGTCGCCGCCCAGAGCGAGAGGGTCTTTTCTTGTCCGATAATCAGGGCGACCCCTGTTTCGTTTCCGAACAATTGGTTGAGTTTCTCCTCAAGGCTGTCAATGGGTGCATTGATGGAAAACACGGGGTGATCATCGACATATGTTTTGCGGTCACGTACATCGATTAGAGCGATACGCTCGGTCCGACGAAGTAGGTCAAGAGCTTCACTGACCCGTATGACCTGAATTTTATTCCGCGCCGCATTATCAAGCGTCATCATAACACTCGCTTCGTTATCACGTTTTGATAGGAAACTTTTAAAATATTGTCAGTATCTGTGACCCACACAACCTCAATCTCAGCAAATCCTCGCCGAAGCATCATTCAGCCGGTTTTTCCACCTGCTTGAAGTTTCCGTTGTTCCTTATACATCTTAACCGGATTGACTGGCGAGGAAGATCAGGTTTGCCGCCCGACTACCCAGGTTGACGTATCCCTTGCTACTCGAGCTGTCTGATCTCCGGCAGCTACTGATTGTCAAACCCGACCGCTTGATAGATTATCAACGCGTTATCATCTTTGGGTTTTAGATTTCATTCACACCGTGCACACAATTTACTTTCTAATCTTGGTGACCAGATGCGTATAACAGCAATCCACGAATCAGTTGAATCAATTGCCTCAGATATTCAGAACGCCTATATCAATTTTTCGAAGATGACTTGTTCGGTCGTCGCCGTCGTGACCGATCAACTAATAGACGGCAAACCAGTCGTTGGGTATGGCTTTAATTCAAATGGCCGATATAACGCGTCTGGTATTTTAAAGGACCGTCTGATTCCACGATTGCTTGAGGCAGATCCAGGTCGATTAATCGATGGCGATGGATATCTCGACCCCCATCGGGCGTGGGACATTATGATGACTAATGAAAAGCCTGGTGGGCATGGTGAGCGGTCAGTGGCCGTCGGTGTTCTTGATATGGCGCTCTGGGACGCACTCGCAAAGACGCAAGGGATCCCGCTTTACCAACTTCTCGCGGAGAGGGCCGGGAGGCAGGCCGATTCTAGGGTTTGGGTTTATGCAGCTGGGGGCTACTACTACCCGGGCAAAGATATCGTCGGCCTGCAAGACGAGTTCCGACAATATCAGGACTTGGGCTACACCGTCTGTAAAATGAAAATTGGGGCGGCTGATCTCTCTCATGATTGTGATCGTATCGAGGCAGCATTGAAGGTCGTCGGTGAAGGAAATCTATGCGTCGATGCCAACGGGCGATTCGATTTAAAAACCGCGCTCGCATATGCAGAGGCGTTGAAACAGTATCGACTATTCTGGTACGAGGAAGCGGGTGACCCATTAGACTTCAAAATACAGACAGCGCTCAGTGAGGCGTATGACCTGCCAACTGCGACGGGTGAAAATCTATTTTCGCATCAAGATGCTCGTAACCTGCTCCGTTATGGCGGTATGCGTCCGGAGCTAGATTATCTTCAGTTCGATTGCGCCCTATCCTATGGTCTGGTCGAGTATTACCGAACACTCAGTGTCTTGTCAGAGTATGGTTGGTCGTCACGGCGGGTCGTCCCGCACGGGGGGCATCAGATGTCGTTGCATATCGCGGCTGGTTTGGGGCTGGGCGGCAATGAATCCTACCCTGGTGTTTTCCAGCCCTTCGGAGGCTTCTCCGACGAGTTAACGGTCATAGATAGTTATGTGGGGCTGCCTACATCGCCAGGACTCGGGCTCGAGAACAAGGCAAATTTCAGGACCATGCTGGTCAGTGCGTTTGGTGATCAGTTGAGGATTTAAATGATCCAGTGGATTCCAGCAATTACCCACGCTGCTAGAAGAGTCGTTTCAACGATGATTAGTGCGACTGACCGAATCCCATAACGCGCGATATCCTGGAGTGAGGTCTTCACTCCTAGTGCTGCGATCGCGGTTACTAAAAATGTGCTCGATATAACGTTCGTTGTTTGAATGAGCGTTTGGGGAATGGCGCCGAGGGAGTTTACGGCCACGAAAAAACAAAAAGCGACTAAAAAATACGGGAAGGAAACATTACCAGTCGGGGTATCGGACCGCCCTGTGATGGTTAGCGCGATGATCAGCACAACTGGGACTAATAGGGCGACCCGAAACAACTTAACTATAGTCGCAGTATCGCCGGTATTAGTATTCATGCCGTAGCCGGCTCCTACTACTTGTGCAACGTCATGGATCGTCCCACCCAGAAACAACCCAGATCGAAAGTCGTCAAATCCGAGCTGATCGGCAACGAGCGGATAAAGAATCATTGCAATCGTCGACAGTGTTGTAACCGTGACAACAGTGACGATTGTAGCGTTTTCATTTTCTCGGTTGTTGGGCAGGACACTTGAGATAGCGAGCGCCGCTGAGGCGCCGCAAATTCCTACGGAGCCTCCGCTAATGATTCCGAACGCCCGGCTGCTTCTGAATAATTTCGCGAGAAATACCCCAATAATTAGAGACAGCAGAATACCTCCTGCGATCCATCCCAGGATGTCAAAACTGAAGTTAGCGATATCGTCGAACGTGATCCTTAGTCCAAGGAGAGCGACTCCAATTCTCAAGATATTTCGGGAGCTAAATTCAATTCCTTGCCGGTAGGTTGGTGACTTATCCAAGAATCCAAGACCCATCCCTAGGAGTAATGCAAACAACATTTGGGGCGCACCATATTGCTTCCCGAGGAAGGCCGCGACGAGCCCTATAAAGAAGCAAAGGAGAGCGCCCGGAGTAAGTTCTCTTAGTCTAACGTAAATCATCAAGAGCTTCGTTTAGGTCGGAAATGGATTCTGCCACGATTTCCCAGTTATCTGAGGGCTCGAGGTCGAAGGGTTGGTCCGGGCCGTACTCCGTTGGGCGCCTGACAAAAGCAGTCTGAAGCCCCTGGGCCCTGGCTGCCGTTAGGTCTGAGTTATGTGCCGCAACCATCATGCATTCCGCAGGCTCCAAACAGAGTGCCTTACATGCTCGGGTGTATGCCTCGGGCGCTGGCTTATATGTGCGAACAATTTCGGAGCCGAGGATTATGTCCCAAGAGAACTGGTTGTACTTTGCTAGATTCACAGTGAGAGCAAGGTGGCCGTTTGATTGTGATGCGCAGATAAACCGATTCTTCAGTCGTTCAATTCCAGCCACACTATCAGACCAACAAGGTAGGCGATGCCAGGCCATTATCAGCCATCTTTGGTGCTCCTCTACACCGAGATCGAATCCTAGTTCCTCAGCGACCGTCATTAGATTTTCCGAGTGGAGTACGTCAAGGTCAACATAGTCTCTGCTTCCATCACGTATAGGTTCCATCGATGGCTCGTATCGCGCGCGCCATGCATCCGCAACAATTTCAGGCTCGTGCTTAGAGGGGTAGGTTTGGAAGTGGACTCTCAGATCCCGAATGATGCCTGATCGCCAGTCAACAACTGTTCCGAACACATCGAATAGTAACGCCTTGGGTATCATTGTGATTGTTCAATATGCGCGAGCAGGTCGTTAAAACGCTCGCCTTGAATCATGACGTGCTGTCGAGCGGCGAGATCGGCTTTGTCCGCGTTACCTCGTTTCACCGCTTCGATGATTTCACAATGTTCTTTAAGTGACTGCGACATGCGCCCCCGAACACGGAGCTGCAGGCGCCTGAAGGACTGGAGTCTTCTGCGTAGAGAGCGCGTCTCGTGTGCCAGGAACTCGTTTCCGCATGCGTTATATATGCACTCATGGAACTCTACGTTTCGGCGATAGTAGAGGTCGCTGTCGTTTGCCTCGATAGCATCTTCGCATCCGCCGTTTGCCTGTTCCAACGCGCTAAGTTGTGTATCGCTAATGCGGCGGGCTGCCAGGCGTGCGCACATACCCTCGAGCTCGCTCATCACCTCAAACATTTCGATCATTTGACGGAGTGATGGGGACTTTACAAAGCAACCACGCTTCGGGATTTGCGTTGCTAGCCCTGTCCCTACGAGTTGGAGAAGTGCCTCGCGCACAGGGGTGCGGGATACTTGGAATCGTTCGGCTAGCGAGGCTTCGTCAAGCCTTTCGCCATCTTTTAGTTGCCCCGTCGCTATCTGCTCTTCGACCCCTTGAAAGACTCGGGTAGCGGCTCGATTACTCATGTTAGGAATCTCGTTGCATGTTATTTTTGTATACGATAGTTTCTGTGCTGCATACACAGTATGCAAGCCGATATAACTCATAACAACCGGCAGGAGCCTGTAATGAAATTAAAAGCCCTTGTAGTCGCTGCAATCGGTGCAGCATTTATTAGTTCAACTGCTAACGCGGCAGAGCTTCGTCTCTCGCACCAGTGGTCAACAAAAGACGTTCGTCACAAGGTGGCAGAGATTGTTGCTAATCACGTGAAAGACGCAAACGTAGATCTGGACATCAAGATCTTCCCATCGAAGTCTCTCTTTAAACCCAAAGAGCAGTACAAACCGCTATCGCGGGGACAGTTGGACATGGTCGTGTTGCCGCTGTCTTACGCCGGTGGTCAGCAGCCCTCATACAACCTCACGCTAATGCCAGGGCTCGTGAAAAATCATGATCACGCGGCGCGGTTGAACTATTCCCCGTTCATGGACGCGATACAGGAAAAGATGGCGGAAGATGATGTCATGGTTCTGGTTCACGGGTATCTAGCAGGCGGTTTTGTCGGGAAAAACAAATGCGTCTCGCATCCAGATGACGTTAAAGGCCTACAGATGCGTGCCGCAGGTAAGTCATTTAACCAGCTGTTAGCAGGCGCTGGTGCATCGATTGCTTCGATGGCCTCTTCGGAAATCTACAACGCGATGCAGACCGGCGTTCTTGATGGTGCAAATACATCGTCGTCATCATTTGTCTCGTACCGTATCTACGAACAGGTCAAGTGCTATACACCAGCCGGCGCACAAGCCCTCTGGTTTATGTACCAGCCGCTGTTGATGAATAAGTCGACTTTCGAGGGTTTAACCGGTGCACAGAAGAAAGCCTTGTTGGATGGAGCAAAGAAGGCCGAGGCTTACTACTTAGACGAAGCAAAGAAGCAGGACGCTAATTCGGTGAAAGTTTACAAGGAGGCCGGTGTTCAAATCAAGGAGATGACGGCATCAGAGTTCCAGGCATGGCAAAATTTGGCAAAGGAAACCTCTTATAAACAGTTTGTTGCTGACTATCCTGAGGGACAGCGTTTCTTAGATCTCGCTTTGGCGGTCGACTAAAGCTCTTCGTGACCCGGCCAAATGGTCGGGTCTTTCTATTTTTAAGGATGAATGATGAGGAATTACATCAACCTCATTAACCTCGTTTCGCAGACGGTAGGGATACTGGCGGCCTCGATGGTTGTTGTAGCGGTGGTGATAACCTGCCAAATGATTTTTATTCGATATTTTCTGAATGGATCCACATACTGGCACACGGAGGCCGTCGTATACCTGATTCTAGCCGCGACACTCTTGGGACTCCCTTACGTTCAGAAGTTAAAGGGTCATGTAAATGTTGAGTTGGTCCCGATGTTACTGCCTCCAGCTGGCCGAAAGGTGCTTATGATTGTTAGTTTTTCCGCGGCCATATTGGTTCTTGCCATCATGACGTATTATTCAGCAGATTTAGTCTACGTTTCGTTTACTAAAGGATGGACCTCTGAGACGGTATGGGGTCCACCACTATGGATTCCATACCTCACCATGCCGGTAGGGTTTGGTTTATTTGCCTTGCAATTAATTGCAGATCTGTTTGAAGTTTTGCTGACGCCCGCAGAGAAAATAATCTTGGAAGGGAGTACGCACTGATGGATCCTTTGGTACTTGGACTATTGGTTGCGGCCACCACGATTTTTATATTGTTTTCTGGAATTTCCGTAGCGAACGGACTTCTGGTCGTCTCGGCAATCTTTTTGCTGGTCTTTGACGGCTTCCGATCATTGGAATTAATTCCTGAGGTATTGTTTGGGAAGCTTGATAACTTCGCTCTTCTGTCGATCCCTATGTTCATCTTAATGGGCGCGGCTATCGCTTCGACTCGAGCTGGTGCCGATCTTTATGAGGCGCTAGATCGTTGGTTGACCCGGGTTCCTGGAGGCTTAGTTGTCTCGAATCTTGGGGCTTGTGCCCTATTCGCAGCGATGTCGGGTTCCTCTCCCGCGACTTGCGCGGCTATTGGTAAGATGGGTATCCCCGAGATGCGGAAGCGTAATTTCCCCGATGGAGTCGCGGCTGGATCGATCGCTGCAGGTGGGACGCTTGGTATCTTGATCCCGCCGTCAATCACCATGATCGTTTACGGAATCGCCACAGAGACCTCAATTGGACGTCTTTTTATAGCAGGTGTTTTGCCTGGACTTTTGCTTGTGAGCCTATTCATGGCTTGGTCTATTTTTGCTACGTGGAGACAGGGGGGCATAGATGCTCTAGCTGGTCGGACCTTCAGTTGGAAAGAGAAGTTTGAGGTCTTACCTCGGGTGGTCCCGTTTCTTCTTGTGATCGTGGGGGTTTTGTACGCGCTTTATGGTGGTGTTGCCACTCCCTCAGAAACGGCAGCTGTTGGAGCCCTCTTATGTCTTGGGTTGGCCATCATAATTTATAAGATGACCGACCTTGGAACTATCTGGGTCATGCTCCGAGACTCGACAAAAGAGTCGGTGATGATCCTGTTTATCATAGCCGCGGCCGGGGTTTTCTCTTACATGCTGTCCAGCTTATTTATCACCCAATCGATAGCGACCTGGATCGGGACGTTGGAGGTCAACCGTTGGGTTTTGATGCTGTATATCAATATATTTCTACTCGTAGCTGGCTTTTTTTTGCCGCCGGTCGCAGTGATCTTAATGGCGGCCCCGATATTGATGCCGATTATTTCAGGCGCGGGCTTTGACCCATATTGGTTTGCCGTAGTCCTCACCATCAATATGGAAATCGGTCTTATCTCGCCGCCCGTGGGTTTGAACTTATATGTGATTAACGGTATTGCACCAGAGATCCCGCTTAAGACGATCCTTACCGGTTCTCTGCCCTACGTTGCGTGCATGGTTATCGCGATCATCATCCTGTGTGTGTTCCCGGGCATCGCCACTTGGTTACCTGATCTGCTGATGGGTCAGGCCGTGACATGAGCCGGGCATACCGTATTGGTCAAATTGTTCCCAGCTCGAATGTGACGATGGAGACTGAAATTCCTGCGGTATTCAGAGAGCGGGAACTGCACTATGACGACCGGTTTACCTTTCATTCGAGTCGGATGCGGATGAAGCGAGTCACTAAAGAGGAGCTGGCGGCAATGGATAATGACAGTGACCGGTGTGCGCTCGAGCTGTCGGATGCTCACGTTGATGTGATGGGATATGCCTGTTTGGTCGCCATCATGTCGATGGGGCTTGGTTACCATCGAGAAAGCCAGTCGAGACTGCATCAAGTCACGGCAGATAATGGGTACCCGTGCCCGGTGGTCAGCTCGGCAGGTGCTCTTGTCGAAGGTTTGTCGGTTCTTGGTGCAAAGAAGATCGCGTTGATTACCCCATATCGTAAACCACTAACCGAGCTTGTGTGCCAATACCTTGAATCTGAGAGCTTTCAGGTAATCGATGCGATCAGTCTAGAGATCCCTGATAACCTAGAGGTTGCTCGACAAGATCCTATGGCGCCGGTTGAGCTGGTCGACCGTCTTGCCCTTGCTAATGTTGATGCCCTGGTCGCATCCGCTTGCGTCCAGATGCCATCGCTCCCGGCTGTGGCGAGTATCCAGGCTAAGACAGGAGTTCCTACTTTGTCTGCAGCTGTTGCGACCGCGTATAGCATGATGAAAGAGCTAGGACTAGATCCTCGTATCCCTGGGTATGGCAAACTGTTTGGGTAGGCTATCAGCATGCCGACAGGGATAAAGCAGTGGATCCAGCAGGTTACAGATAGAGCCCTTGAGATTCTGGATTTAAAATCGGACGGGATCCCCCTGGACGATCTGATTGCTCTCTGTCATGCGGTGTTATCCAGGAGAGGTGAGGCTACTGGGCTGGCCCTAGCGGGTTCGGTGGTATCTGCCTGGCACGGATTGAAGCAGTCTGATCACTTGGGATTCTTCCAGAGCTTGATTGACGAGTTTGGTCCCGACCAAACTCGTCTAAGTCAGGCGATCGCTCACTACCAAGAAGCGCTAGATGATGCGTCGGCCATGAGTCTGCACCAGTCTGCGGAGTCGCAAAGACAGGAGCTGTTCAGGCGCATGAATGCGGCTCCCGACGGGCTGGAGACATTAATATTAATGCGCGAGGCGTTACGGAAGTTACTTCGTGACCACCCAGAGCTAAGGCCAATTGATCAAGATCTGGTGCATTTGTTCACTTCATGGTTCAACAAGGGATTTTTGAAGCTCGAGCGCATTAACTGGCAGACACCAGCCGCGGTTCTTGAGAAGCTAATCCAGTACGAGTCTGTTCATGAGATTCAGGGTTGGGATGACCTCAGACGCCGACTGGCTGAGGATCGTTTGTGCTTTGCGTACTTCCATCCGGTGATCCCAGATGAGCCGTTAATTTTTGTTGAAGTCGCGTTGGTTCAAGGGATGGCCGACGCGATAGGACCATTGCTTGACACACCTCCTGCGCCTCCCGTGTCAGCTGATACAGCTGTGTTTTACTCGATCAATAACTGTCAGCCGGGGCTTGCTGGCGTGAGTTTCGGGAACTTGTTGATCAAGCAGGTTGTCTCTGTCCTGCAGGCAGAGCATCCAAAGCTGAAGAGTTTCGCCACACTGTCGCCAATTCCCGGACTACGCCGCTGGCTTGATACCGAAGGGCTGGAGTTCTTGCCTCTATTTGAGGCATCTATTCATCATGATGAGTTGAAGCCACTCGTTGCCAAGTATTTGATGTCTGGTCAGGGAGCGAAACTCAAAGATCCCGTTGCTCGATTCCACCTAGGTAACGGCGCGACTCTTGAGCGGATTAATGCGAATGCCGATTTGAGTGTTCGTGGGCAGAAGGAAAGCTTCGGTTTCATGGTGAACTATCTTTACGAGCTCGATGACATTGTGAGCAATCACGAGCGGCTAATGGAAACGGGACAGATCGCTACCTCCAAAGAAATACAACAGTTATTGAAGAAAAATATTAAGCATAAAGTGAAGGAACTTTCTTATGACGCATAATGTTTTTGCGGCAATTCAATTAAACCTGAAACGCAATACTGAAAGGACACTACTCTCGATCCCGGGGGGTCGGAGGTTGACCGGGTCAGACCTGGATTCTGAGTCAGCGAAATTGGCGTCCGTTCTTATCGATCTCGGATTGGCGCCAGGTGATCGTGTCTCTGTTCAGATTGAAAAAGGCTGGATGAATGTTATTTTATATCTTGCAGTCTTGCGCTGTGGTGCGGTTTATCTACCCTTGAATTCAGCGTACACAAACAGTGAGATCGAATATTTTTTGACGGACGCAGAGCCAAAGCTTCATGTATGCGGGGCCGACAGACTTGATCATGTTGAATCTCTGAAAAGTTCAATTCCAAAGTTACAGACCCTAACTCTTGATGGCGAGGGCGGGACTCTGGTAGACGCATTTGAGGCCGCGAAAGCTGTGAGTAAGACTTTCACGGATATTGTGGGTCGAGACTCTGATGATCTGGCGTCGATCATTTATACGTCAGGCACTACGGGGAAACCGAAAGGTGCCATGATCACGCACAGCAACCTTGTCGCGAATGCTGAGATGCTAACCGAGGCTTGGAATTACAGGTCCGATGATGTTCTTCTGCATGCGTTACCACTATTTCACGTGCACGGACTCTTTGTGGCACTGAATTTGGCACTAATGAATGGTGGATCGGTCATTATGCTTCCTAAGTTCGACCCAGATACGGTCCTAGACGCGATACCGGATTCAACGGTGATGATGGGTGTTCCGACCTATTACACACGGTTACTCGCCGACCAGCGGTTTAATCGGGACGTAAGCGGTCACATGCGCCTCTTCATATCAGGATCGGCACCCTTACTTGTTGAGACCTCTGATGAGTTCTTCGAGCGGACGGGGCAGCGCATCCTTGAACGGTATGGGATGACTGAGACTGGTATGAGCTGCTCAAATCCGCTGAATGGTGATCGCCGTGCCGGCTCCGTTGGACCACCGCTCCCCGGGGTTGAGGTCCGTATAGTCGACGAAGATGGGGCTGAACTACCTCGTGGAGAGATCGGTTCACTTGAAGTCAGGGGTGAGCACGTCTTCAAGGGTTATTGGAAGCTCGCAGAAAAGACAGCTGCCGAATTTAAAGGTGACTGGTTCATCACAGGTGACATGGCGACTTTGTCAGACGATGGCTACGTGTCTATCGTGGGTCGTGGCAAAGATCTCATCATTTCTGGTGGGCTCAATATCTATCCGAAAGAAATTGAAGATGTTTTGAATGATCAAGACGGTGTTGTTGAGAGTGCCATCGTTGGCGTGCCTCACCCGGATTTTGGAGAAGGGATTGTCGCTGTGTTGGTTGGTGAGCAAGAGCTTGGTATGGAAGCACTCCAAGCCGCTTGTCGTGAGAAGTTGGCAGGATTTAAGGTGCCTAGACGGTGGATCCAGCTTGATTCGCTGCCACGAAATACGATGGGCAAGGTGCAGAAAAATCTGTTGAGGGACGACTACATAGAAAGCTTCAAATGATGGTTTGAAATGAGCCGGAGCCACCCGGCTCATCTTCATTAGGGTCTCAGGTAGACGAAGCCTTCTTGCTGAAGTTTACCTATCTCGGCGACCCCTGACGGAACGATGTCCACCTGCTCAGCAAAATGAAGATCCTCTAACGCGATCTTCCGACCTTTCAGTGTGTTTGCGCAGATATTGAACTTAACGCCTTGGCTTCTCAGGGAGTCGACCCGATTCGCGGCATCCGGGCTTTCTTGGGCCACTTTTCGCAGAAGCTCTACCCCGTTTCCGTGGAGTACGAACCGAATCTCATGGTTACCTTGCCCGAGCGCATTGATATGGTTCTGGGCGTTTCGCATCGCCCCAATTGACCGTTTTACGTCGAAATAATTGACGTGGTAGACGACCTTTTGCTTGGCATAGCTCGCGCTTGCGAAGACCCAGCCGGATAATATCAGCGATAATGCCGCGATGGATGTTAGGAGAAATTTTTTCATGCCCTGTCCTCTCTCGCATTTGATTCAAGCGTCATTAAAAGTCAGGGTTTGTTGCCTTTCAACTTCGAATTTCTTACTAATAAATAACCTTTCCGAATATGACAGAAAATCTCACGGTTTCAGCCAACTTACTCGTCTAAGAAAGAGCGTAGATGATCTGAGCGGCTCGGATGTCTCAATTTCCGAAGCGCCTTTGCTTCGATCTGCCGTATCCGCTCACGCGTGACATCAAACTGTTTGCCGACTTCCTCTAGGGTGTGATCCGTGTTCATATCGATGCCAAAACGCATCCTTAGGACCTTTGCTTCTCTCGCGGTGAGACTAGCGAGTACTTGACGTGTCGACTCGGTTAATCCCTCAACGGTCGCAGAATCAACGGGCGATGATATCGTGATATCTTCAATAAAGTCACCGAGTGAGCTGTCTTCGTCGTCACCAATCGGTGTCTCCATCGATATTGGCTCTTTAGCGATCTTTAATACCTTCCGTACCTTGTCTTCAGGCATTTCCATACGTTCGCCCAGCTCTTCTGGAGTCGGCTCGCGACCCATCTCTTGCAGCATTTGTCGGCTGATACGATTCAGCTTATTGATCGTCTCGATCATGTGCACGGGGATGCGGATAGTCCTCGCTTGGTCGGCGATTGAGCGAGTGATTGCCTGACGGATCCACCAGGTCGCGTAGGTCGAGAATTTATAACCTCGGCGATACTCGAACTTATCGACAGCCTTCATGAGACCAATGTTACCCTCTTGGATCAGGTCCAAGAACTGAAGACCCCGGTTGGTATACTTCTTCGCGATGGAAATAACAAGGCGTAGGTTTGCTTCGACCATATCCTTCTTTGCACGACGCGCTTTCGCTTCACCCATCGAAAGACGGCGATTTACGTCGCGCAGTTCTGGTATTGTTACTCCAACACCTTCGGCGATAGACTGAAGGCGCGCCTGGCAACGCTGCACGTCCGGAACAACTGCTTCCAGTTTTTCTGACTTTTTCTTCTTGGCGACATTAGGAATCCATTCAAAATTGGTTTCGTTTCCATGCCATTCTTTAATAAAGATCTTGCGATCAAGCTTTCCTTTTTTCGTGCATAGACGAAGGATTTCCCGTTCTTGATCGCGGATCGAATCGAGTACCGTCCTGAATTCGACACAAAGTTCGTCAAACAATCTTGGAGTTAGTTTGAGTGACGAGAAGACTTCCCCAATTGCATTGAGTGCGTCTTTGCCTTCCTTCGAATCACGGCCTTTTTTCCCGATAACCTTTTGAGCTTTCGCTAGGTTGGCGCGGAGTGCTTCAAACCGTGTTCTGACTTCTTCAGGATCAGGGCCTGTGTCGCCCTCTTCTGCATCATCTTCATTTGAATCGTTGTCGCCGTTAGATGAGTCCGAATCATCGAAGTTTTGATCGCTCACCTCTTTTGTTGAGGCTGCTTCAATCGGGGTTTCATCTTCCGGATCGAGATCTAAAAATCCAGCGAGAAGGTCGGACATGCGGCCTTCTTCTGTTTGGATTCGATCGTAGACAGCTAGGACTGTATTGACAATCCCTGGGTAGTAGGCCATCGCCTGCATCACTTCACGGATACCTTCTTCGATCCGTTTAGCAATGACAATCTCACCCTCTCGAGTCAGTAGCTCGACGGTCCCCATCTCGCGCATATACATCCGCACTGGGTCGGTGGTTCGACCAACATCGTTCTCTACTGCGGCGAGGGCAGCGGCAGCTTCCTCAGCAGCTGAATCGTCAGTTGCAGCAGAATTTTCACCAAGGATCAGTTGATCATCGTCAGGCGCTTCTTCTCCAACGGCGATTCCCATGTCCCCGATCATACGGATGATATCTTCTACTTGGTCGGGGTCCGCAATTTCTTCAGGAAGGTGGTCGTTAACCTCGGCGTAGGTGAGGTATCCTTGCTCCTTCCCCTTGGCGATCAGTTCTTTCAAACGTGATTGGCGCTGTTCTGTTTGCGTAAGTTCCTGATCTAACTGTTTTTCTGCCATGAACCGACCTAAAAGATGTGTTTTACAAAGGCCGAGAATTATACACGGATTGACCTATGGGTTTCATTACTTTTTATGTGCTGCCAGCGCTTGATGCAAGTCTTCGGCTGAAATTTTCCCGCGCTTCGCATCCTCTGCTAGGAGCCTCATCGACTCTGTGGCCAATTGTTTTTTCAGTTGGTTGAGGCCGTCTTGGAATTCCACTTGGTACGAGTGCTCGCTGAAAAGCGCCTCGCGACTCAGCAGTCTAGACAATAATCGACCAAGTTCTGTTCCGCTGAAGTGCCCCATCAGACCCACTGTGGTCGGATTATCTGAAGTTGTGAGCCAATCGAAAACTTGGGCAAGTGCACGGATATTGATCAATCGACTGCGTTCGGGAATAGTGAAAGGATCTGTCATTAACTTGGGGTTTTGGAGTAGAAGCCACAATAATCGATTTGCGAGTGGCTCAGGTTTATCTGGATTTGGAAATTGAAGACCAGATGGTGCTTCTGGGATGTCTACGATTTTTAGTGGGGGTTCTACGTTCTCTGAAAAATCAATGAATTGATCATCTCTGACAGGTCTCAATGAATCATACCTCGCCATGCCAGTATCAACTTCTTGTGCTTGGCCTTGTCCAGGTGTGTTGGCTGGTTTTTCCTCACCACCGATCGGCTCGATCTGCAGGTCTTGTAGGCGTGCATCTAGATCTGTCCGACGAGTGCCTGAGAGTTCACTCAATGAGTCGAGCATCAAAGAGCGATATATGCTTACCGGAATCTTCGCGATTTTTGGAAGTGCCAGCGCCGTTAACCGAGCGCGTCCATCGATCTTCGTGAGATCCACGTCATCCGAAAGCAGATGGATAAGGGCCTCTGATATAGGGAGTGCATCATTCAATCGGCTCAAAAACGCATCGGTTCCCTCGCCACGTACAAGCGAGTCGGGATCATGCCCATCAGGTAAAAATAAGAATCGAATGCTGAACTCATCACTTAAAAACGGGAGCATCGTATTGAGAGCGCGTTTTGCCGCAGTACGTCCAGCTTTATCGCCATCAAAACAGACGATCACCTGGGTAGTTTGTCGACTCAGTCGGTCTAGATGCTGGCTTGTGAGTGAAGTTCCAAGGGTTGCTACAGCAAAATCGATTCCAAACTGCGAAAGGGCAACCACGTCCATGTACCCTTCAACAACCAAAACACGATCTAAAGATCGACACACTTGGCGCGCTTCATACAGGCCATAGAGGGTATCACTCTTGCGGAATAGTTTGGTTTCAGGGCTATTCAAATATTTGGGTTTACTGTCATCTAGGACCCGTCCACCGAATGCGATGGTGCGGCCTCGTATATCTCGGATCGGAAACATGACACGCTCTCTAAAACGATCGTATTCACGCCCCTGTGAGCTGACCACTGTTAATCCAGCGTCGAGCAGTTTTTTTTTGATTAGCGTGTCGGCACTGAATTGATCGTAGAGAAAACGCCATCCATCTGGTGCATATCCGAGACCAAACCGATGCGCGATGGTTCCCGTGAGACCGCGACCCTTGAGATAACTCACCGCACGCTCTCGGCTGGGGTTCGATTTGAGAGCTTTTCGGAACGCCTGATCTGCCATCTCAAGGATTTCATACAGAACTTTTCGCTTACCGGCCTCGGGGTCCGTTGCCTCGGTGGGTACCTGAAGGCCAGCCAGCGAGGCCAGGCTTTCGATCGCGCTGACAAAATCCATATTGTCATATTCCATGATAAAGCTAATTAGTCCACCTGATGCGCCGCAACCAAAACAGTGGTAGACCTGTTTGTCTGGATTGACAGAAAACGAGGGGGATGAATCGTCATGGAAAGGACAACGACCATGGTACTCCCGACCAGATTTTTTGAGTGAAACGCGTGTGCCAATCACATCGACGATATTCATGCGATCATTCAGCGTTTCAATGAAAGAATCAGGGATTCGACCAGCCACTTGATGTCCGAGGATTTAATTTAGTAGTCAGAGTGTATCTGAAAATCAGAGTTGGGATTTAACCGAGCCGGTCTCTTACCAGTCTGCTGACAACTTGCATATCAGCGCGCCCTTGAACCTGAGGTTTAAGTTGTCCCATGACCTGCCCCATACCTTGGGGACCTGACGCGCCTGTGGTATCGATTACTTTATCAATGAGCGCTAACATTTCATCGTCACTCAGTTGGGCTGGAAGAAAATCCCTAAGGATTTCGACCTCAGCCAGTTCGGTGTCGGCGAGGTCTTGGCGTCCGCCGTCGATGAACTGGCTCGCAGCATCTCTGCGTTGCTTGGACATTTTGTCGATTATGGCAAGACAACGAGCATCATCTATGTCAATACGCTCGTCCACCTCAACACGTTTGATCTCAGCGAGCGCCATCCGAATGACGCCGAGACGAAACTTCTCTTTAGCCCGCATTGCGTCTTTCATGGCTTCGGTGAGAGTGTGTTTCAGCGAACTCACGCGAGCGACTCGTTGCTTAGTAGAGACGTTCGAATTTTTTTGTTTCGCGAGACACCTTCTTCAGATGACGCTTGACCGCAGCGGCCGCTGCACGCTTTCGCAAGGTTGTTGGTTTCTCGTAACACTCACGACGGCGAACCTCCGAGAGTACGCCAGCTTTCTCGCAAGCACGCTTGAACCGACGAAGTGCGACGTCAAAAGGTTCATTATCTTTAATTTTTACCGCAGGCATTAAAATGCACCTATCCTTGATTTAATTTAAGTTTTCATGTGGTATCACCACCTGGGGCGCGAGAGAATACCAGTGTCTAAAGAAAAAGGGAACCAAATGCGTGTCTTAGGTATTGAAACATCCTGTGATGAGACGGGAATTGCGATCTTTTGCGAGCGCAACGGTCTCTTGGCACATCGTGTCCACAGTCAAATT
>MDTB01145251.1_pt1 | contig 34134 bp, 28 predicted proteins | sample 811161 | NCBI WGS metagenome assembly MDTB01 (sample SAMN05326650, study PRJNA326480) | marine metagenome | isolation source: seawater | place: Mediterranean Sea | collected 2009 | reverse complement strand
TGACCATGAATAATACTTTCTCATTTATTGTATTTTACATCAAAATTCTGTTAATCCTTATTGGATTGTATTCCAACATAAGTTATTCTCAGGATAATCCCATTGGATTGATAATGAGAGCTGAGGGCAATCAATCTTATTGTGCCAATACTCGCCAACCAATCGTAACCGACTTTTCCATCACAGATCCAGATACAAACGAAGCAATTTCAGTTTATATTCAAATAGTATCGGGTTATAGAGAATCAGAAGATCTTTTAGAATTTATAGGAAATGAAAATATTTTTCGAAGTACTTGGAACAGCAGTGAAGCCAAGCTAACAATCCGTTCAAGAAACTCGACTCCAGTACCCTATTCAGATATAGTTGCTGCTGTAAAAAGTGTTGTTTATTCTAGTAAAAACCCATCCCCCGACACGGACAAAATATTTTCTATAAGCCTCGGTAGTGCTAACTATCTACCAAGCACCAATCACTATTACGAATTTGTCTCGGATCTAAATATTTCGTGGCAACAAGCGAGAGCAGCAGCAAAAGATAGAACTTATTATGGCCTTCAAGGATATTTAGTCACCATTTTAGCTCAGGATGAAGCTCTACTTGTTGGAGAATTAAGCCCAGGAGTTGGCTGGATTGGAGGATCCGACGAAGAAACTGAGGGGGTATGGAAATGGATGGATGGGCCTGAAGCAGGGACTGTTTTTTGGACTGGTTTGGCCAGTGGAGAATCTCCTAATTTCGCATACTGGAATGCTGCAGAGCCTAATAATTTTATGGGTAATGAGGACTATGCTCACATAACCGATCCGACTATAGGATATAGTGGTTCTTGGAATGATCTTCCCAATGTAACTTCAACTTCAGGACCATATCAATCAAAGGGCTATATCGTTGAATACGGAGGAATGCCTGGCGATCCCGTTGTTCAAAATTCAGCAAGTACAAAGCTTTTTATGCCTAGAATTTTAAATGCCAGTGATGCCATGGGATGCGAGGGTCAATCGCTGACAATAGAAGTTGAAGCAAGTTCTGATCAATTGAATTGGTATGACGCCGCTGAGGAAGGAAATCTTGTTCATACTGGAATGCAATACACCAATTATTTTAATGAGGATAAGGCTTTTTGGTTGGATTGGGATGCAGTTGGTTGTCCTCTCGAAGACCGCGTGAAAATACAAGTAAAAATATTCCCCTATCCTGTACTATTCCAAACAGAATTAACGGTGGAACAATGTGATAATGATTCTCAAAATGATGGTATCACGGAGTTTAATCTTGAAGCATTGAGTGAATTAATATCACAAAACCATAAGGAAGAAACATTTGAATTTTACACGGAAGAAGATTATAATCTTACATCTAAAATTGAAACACCAACAAATTTTAGAAATACTGCGTTTGAACAAAGATTGTATGTTATCGTAAATTCTGCTGGAGGGTGCTATTTAGAAGCCCAACTAGTATTGAAAGTTGCCGCAAGCGAAATTGAACTCAACAGCCTCTTTGAATACGTAAAATGTGAAACACAAATAAAAGATTGGGCTCTTGGAATTGAAGGCTGGGATGCTACGGTGTTTGAAACATTAAAACAAAAGGTACTCGAAGCAAACCCTAAATTTGGCAATCAATATGTATCCATCAGCTTTTATTCAAGTGAGGAAGATGCCATACTTCGCCAAAATAGAATTGAAGTTTCAGAATCAGTGCCCCTTTATTTTATGAAAACTCAATATGAAGAAATCATATATGCGAGGATAGACAATTTGGGATTCAATAAAGTAAGCTGCCTTGGAGTCGGACCTGTGGCATTATTACGCGTAAATCCCTTACCTGATTTTGACCGTATTTCAAATTTAAATATTGTCTGTGAAAATTTGGATCCTATTCCTTTAGGCGTAGAACCTAATAATGATAATTTGTATGAATACCGTTGGTTCTACGAAGGAAACCCGTTTCCTGATCCCAATTCAAACCAAGGAAAATATCAAGAAACGAAACTTGGTGGTAACTATGAAATTGTAGCCACTACAACGGATGGAACCAATTGCAGCAAAACACTTTCTTTTACATTGACTCCCTCTGTAGTAGCAAATGTAAAGCCTGAAGATCTAATTGTTGTTGATTTAATTGGAGAAACAGGGAGCTTAGAAATCCAAACAGATTATTTAGGGATAGGTGATTATGAATTCGCTCTTTATGATTCCGAGGGGACTTATCAAGATCAACCCTATTTTGACTCCATCTCACCAGGTATTCATCAATTGTATATAAGAGACAAAAACGGATGTGGTATTATTGATATTCCATTCTCAATATTGGGACATATGAAATTTTTTAGTCCAAATGGAGACGGCATTAATGATCGTTGGAAGATTCTTGGTTTAAATGAAGACTTCCAACCCCAATCTCAGATTTATATATTTGACCGTTACGGAAGATTGATTACTGAAATAAGTCCTACTGAAGAAGGATGGGATGGTACGATAAACAACTCCCTTCTCCCTCAAGATGATTATTGGTTTCGTGTATTTTTTCAAGATGGAAGAGAATATAATGGACATTTTAGCTTACTCCGGAGTCTATGAGGTTTTATGTTTACAAATATCAGCTATTCCTTTTTCTAGTGCTAGCCATTCAAATTGTAAAAGCGCAAGGAACAACATTATATTTTCAAGAATACCTTTCGGAAAACCTTTACCTGATTCATCCTGCAATGGCAGGTGTGAATCTCAATAATACTCGATTTAATTTTGGAAGTCGCTCGCAATGGTTGGGAGTTGACAACAGTCCAAGTACACAGTTCTCTACCATAGAATATCAAGCAAATTCCCAAAATACAATTGGAATTAAGTTATATAACGATAGAAATGGCTATCATAATCAGAAAGCCATTTATGTAACTTATGTTTTTCGAATATATCTCAACGATGAAATATGGAAAACCCGAAGAGCGTATCCTACCAAAAATGATGAATTTCAAGAAATTTCTTTTGGGCTCAGTCTTGGAAATCAATCAAGAAATCTAGATAGTAGCAGTTGGCAAATTCAGAATAACGACCCATTGATTTCTGCTAATGATACAGCAAATGGATTCATGGGAATCAATGTAGGAGTAGCCTATGTTACTAATAACATCTCTGCCCAATTCTCTATTCACAATATTGCTGTGAAACCTAATCAAAATAATTTATTGAATGATGAGCTAGTCTTTGACACTGTTGGGCATAAACACATACTGGCATCATTACAGTATGAGATTTTTACTGACTCTGGCTGGAATTTTGAGCCTTCCTTATTAATGCAATATTTAGAAAAAACTGAAGAATCATCATGGGATGCAAGCTTTAAAGTATTTCGATTATTTGGAAAAGGAAGAGCCTGGCTTGGGATTTCTTATCGACAAAATAACATTGGTGTTGACTTACGTTATAATGACGTTTCGCAAACTCAGTACAATCGAAATTGTACTCCACTAGTAGGTTTAAATTACAACAAATTTAAGTTTTCATACCAATACAGTTTACCGTTGGGGGCCTTTAATTTTGGAAAAGGTGGGGTTCACTTTGTGAACTTGGGATTCCAGCCCTAAATTTTAGCTTGAGATTCTTAAGTTAAAGTTTGGTGACAGCAATAATTATTGAACTCACTATGTTTTAAAAAAGTATTTATTGACTTTTGGCTTTATTTTTGTGCTTTTGGTCCTGTTTTATCAAAGTAGTAATTGTGAAATCCATTATCAACTTAAACATTAAGGATTCTTTATCTTTATAGAGTGAAAAAGATTAAACTTTGTCTATTTTTTCTGGGGTGTTTCTTTGGTGCGAAAGGACAAGTGTTTCAAGGGCAGTTATTGGATAGCCTCAGCAAAGAAATCATTCCTTTTGCAACAGTATTGAGCAATTTTGGAGAGAACACTATCAGCAATGAAGAAGGATATTTCCGTATAATTAGAAGTAGATTTTTTACTCCCACCGATTCGCTATTTATCTCGTGCATTGGGTACAAAGACTTGGCAATAAGTTTTGAGCAACTCCAGGACTCACTACTATACCTCACCCCAAAGGAAATAAAACTCAATGAGATCATCCTCTCACACCAGAAATTGAGTGCTGAAGAGATCGTGAAGAGAGCTCGCGATAATGTTACTCAAAAGTATGATTTAACTCTTATAAAAAAGACATTCTTTCTTCGGGAATCTTACTCTCAAAGCTGGATAAAGCGCGATATGATAATTAAAAAATCAAGTATCAATGAGTTCAAACAAAGCTTTTGGGATTCACTCTTTCGAACAATTCCTGAAAAAGATACCTGGCACTCAGAATCCTTAGGTGAGTTGGCCGGTGATTGGTCAGAAGAACAGCAAAAGCTTCATCTGCTTCGCGCAGTCGAGTTAGCCGACACTTTAAATGCAAAAGGCTATGAACAAATCGAAGAAAAGATCACTTCCATTTTAGATAAAAGTGTAAAAGAAAACTCATATTTCAAATTCAAATCAGGTGTTTTTAGCACAAAAGTAGATCGTGATGAAGTAATTGAAAAGGAATTGGATACCCTCAGTTTACCTGAAAATAAACAGAAAAAAAAAAGAAAAGCAGAGCAAGAGCAAAAAGAAGAATTTTATAAGGGACGTAAAAGCCAATTGACGAAAATTTTCACTTCTCTATTCAAGCGAGATAACTTTGATATTGATGTGCTCGTAAAAAGTCATTTGTACAAATATGAGTTAGTCAATTTCACTTATCGAGAAGATTTACCGGTCTATCATATTCGCTTCACTCCAAATAGCAATAGAGCAAAATACCAAGGTAATATGTTTGTGGATGCCGACCGCTTCAGTTTGATTCAACTCGAATACGATAACGTGAAAAACCTTCGAGATTTTTCATTCATGGGGCTATCATTTTCTGCCTATGGAAGAAGCGTTAAGCTCAAGTTTTCCTCGTTTAATAAGGATCGTTATCAACTTGAGTTTATAAGGGTTGAAACAAAATTTAAAACGGGGATCGATCGCCCTGTGAAAATTGTGGAGAAGAATAAGTTTGTAAAAGGACGTAGAAAACAAAATGAATTAAATGGAGAAGTGCACTTTAAACTCGATCAAAAGAGCATTGTAACTTTAGTGGTCTTTAAAGGTGAATCAATCTCACAAGAAGTTTTTGAAAACTTCAAAGAAACCAAAGTTTTTAAAACCGCTAAACGCAATTCTTACGACCCTAAGTTTTGGGAAGGTTATACCATCATTGAACCAAATAAAGCCATAAAAGCCTTTACAACAAATTAATTACGATGTGTAAAACTGTATCTAATTAATCTTGGAATTAGAGTTCATTCTTAATTGTCTATCCCAGCCCAGAATTATACTTCAACTTGAACGGTTCTTCGCAAGCACACTAAAAAATTCAATTACTAAATGATTGATCTTTATTGTTTACAACAATTTAAACTAAGTGCCACAGAAACAAGTCAATTACGAAACCTAGCTAGATATCACTAAAAAAATCGTTATAGTTTATCCGATTTTAGTCAATCTTTATGGTAAAAAGACGATTTATATAAATATCACGTTTTCGAAATTATCTATTCTATTTAGTATTGGCAATATGATTTTTTACAAATTGGGATTGGGTTCATGGCCCGTTTTTAAGCAATTACAAGCCTCTCTTTTTGTTGGTGGAAATAGTTTGTTCGTAAGTGGAGACAAACCCTATTTTGAAGCCTTTGTTGGTATCGGAAATATTGGTATTAAAAAAATACGGTTTATCCGTATTGATTATGTCCGTGCATTTAATGATACTTTCCGGAAAGACGGAATTCGTTTGGGTTTTGAGCTGTTTTAATTCTTATTTTCTAATAAAGGGACAAATTTAAAAGATCCAAAGGTCACACGGTCAAACTCTTTGTCGCCTTTGCGAATAAGTTGCGTCATAATTTGCTCTTCCCTACCCACAGGGATAATGAGCTTCCCTCCTACATTCAATTGATTCAAAAGCGCAGTAGGGACTTCTGGAGCGCCTGCAGTGACAAGAATTCCATCGAAAGGAGCAGCTTCGTTCCAGCCTTTGTATCCATCTCCAAACACCTGCTTCTTGGGACGAAGACCAATTTGACGAAAAAGACGTTGTGTTTTTTTAAACAATTCTCTTTGACGTTCTATCGTATACACCTGAAAGCCCAAAGCCAATAATATCGCTGTCTGATAGCCGGATCCCGTTCCAATTTCAAGTACTTTTGCACCAGAAGGAAGCTGGAGCAATTGTGACTGAAAAGCAACCGTGTAGGGCTGGGAAATAGTTTGTTCTGCAGCAATGGGATAGGCTTTATCTTCATAGGCATGACTTTCCAGTCCCGTATCCATAAACCAATGTCTTGGTGTATTTGTTATCGCATCCAATACACGAGAGTCATCAATTCCTTTTTTTTTCAATTTTTCCACCAGTTGCCGACGGAGTCCTTGATGTTTAGCACTATCTATCATCGCGATCAAAGGTACCAAGATGAAAAGAGAACACGCAATTTTTTGGCTCCGGTTTTAGTTTAATATATTTGGTAAAAAGAGCATGTTAAAAATTGGCGTTTTAGGTGCTGGCCACCTTGGAAAGATTCACTTGCGGCTGCTTGAGGATTCAGAGCGATATCAACTCGTTGGTTTTTATGATCAAGACCATTTTCTAGGCAAACAACTCGAAAAAGAAAAAGGATATCCTTTTTTTAATACAGTAGATGAATTGATCGCTCAAGTTGATGTGATTGATATTGTTACACCAACGGTATCTCACGCCTCACTGGCTATAAAAGCCATGGAGGCAGGAAAACATTTGTTTATAGAGAAACCTATAACTACTACGGTCGCAGAAGCCGAGTCGCTTTGTTTGCTAGCTCAAAAAAAGAATCTAAAAGGACAGGTAGGTCACGTCGAGCGGTTTAATCCGGCCTTTCTATCAGCTCGCCCCCATGTCACCAGTCCCATGTTCATTGAAACGCATCGCTTGGCAGAATTTAATCCCCGCGGAACGGATGTACCCGTTGTCCTTGATTTAATGATACACGATTTAGATACAATCTTAAGTATCGTCAAATCTCCAGTTAAAAAAGTACATGCTTCAGGAGTATCTGTAATTAGTTCTACTCCAGACATTGCCAATGCGCGTATCGAATTTGAGAATGGTTGTGTTGCCAACTTGACCGCCAGTCGAATTTCATTAAAAAATATGCGAAAAACTCGATTTTTTCAAAAAGATGCCTATGTCTCAGTAGATTTTTTAGCTAAAAATGTGGAGATTGTAAAAATGAAAATCCCACCAGCACAACCCGAAGAATTTGCTCTTATTCTTGAAAATGCCGAAGGTGAAAAAAAACAAATCTACTTTGAAAACCCAACAATTGAAAGCAATAATGCCATACAAGATGAGTTGGAAAGCTTTGCAGACAGTATAGAAAATGAGCATGCTGTCCAAGTCTCCCTAGAAGATGGAAAAAAAGCTTTGGAACTCGCCTATCAAATTATTGCCGCTTATGAATAAACTCCCTAATCTATGCCCCTGCTTCCAGCTCCCTATTATCTCGCTAAAAACCCTACCAAACAGTCTTGCACGGGTTTTAAAAAAGTAACCCTGCTACAAAAAAATAAATCATTAGAGAATTGCTCTTTTAATGATTTCCTCAATGCGGGTAATCAATTCCCTGATGGAACGCAACGCTGGAATTTAATACGTTCCACAATTCATCAAGCTTTATATTCAAAAGTCTATTATCTAAATGAGACTGCCTATGTTGCCTATCAAGTAAGTGGTGATAATAATTTCATGGGTATTGTTGGATGTATTCCTGCCTCTGAACTCAACCAACGGGTCACCCTCCACGAAAGAGTGCTTGCGGAACGAGTCTCCAAATTTGCTTACTATCTCAAAAATGTAAAGATTCAAGCCGAGCCCACACTCCTCGCCTTTCGATGGAATAGCCAATGGCAGTCGTTAGAAAAGAGAATAAAGCAATCTAAACCCTCTATTGTATTCGAAAAAGACAATGCAATTCACCAACTATGGCACCTTCCTCAAAAAGAATCATTGGCATAGTCTTTATTTGATTTTTTTGAAGCCCAAAAAACGCTTTATTTAGTTGATGGTCATCATCGCAGGGCAGCAATATCCGAACTCAGTCAAACATCAATGAATACGGGATTACTTAGTTATTGTATTCCACACACATCTATAAAGTCCCATAGCTATGTTTGGTTTGCTTATGAAGTTCCCGTTGAAATTAAAAAAATAATACAAACAGGGTTAATCCCAATCAACAAAAAGCCATCTACTCTAAAAAGCGAATACCCCTTGGTAATAAAATTAAATGAACAATGGTACAAATTACCAAACAGGGTCTACTTACCTCATTTAGATGAAATTAAAAACGCTTATTTGAAACAATCCATTCCATTATACTTTAAACCTATGATAGGGACCTCTCTCAATAAGCAAGAGGAGATTCCAGATACAAAGCTACAAGTCTATTATCAGCCTTTTAATTTTAATCAAATAATGGAAATGGGTGAAAAAAAAGTGGTTCTTCCAGCCAAATCCACCTATTTGCTTCCAAAGACCTTAACCGGTTTGATTTTACAAAGCGTGTAGCAACAGTTTTCTGTACCTTTGCTTCAATGAAAATTGCTGCCAATTTATTAGCCCTCAAAAAGGAAATTCCAAGCAAGGTGACCCTTGTCGCTGTATCCAAAACAAAACCAAATGAGGCGATTCAAGAAGCTTATGATTCAGGGCATCGTGTCTTTGGGGAAAACAAAGTCCAAGAGATGGTCCAAAAGCACGACCAGCTTCCTAAAGATATTGAGTGGCACATGATTGGTCATCTTCAGCGAAATAAGGTTAAGTATATGGCTTCTTTTGTGTCATTAATTCATGGTGTAGATACCGAAAAATTATTGGTGGAAGTCAATAAACAAGCTCATAAACACAATCGTATTATCGATTGTCTTCTCCAAATTCATATCGCAGAGGAAACTACTAAATTTGGTTTTGATCCTGCTGCGTTGGAAGATATTATGGACAAGCAACACGAATTTCCATGTGTACGCATCAGGGGGGTAATGGGAATGGCAACCTTTACGCAAGATGAAAAACAAATACAACGAGAATTCCGATACCTCAAAAGCCTTTTTTTTAAATATTTTGACTCTTCGGAAGAAGCCATTCTCTCAATAGGAATGAGTGGGGACTACCCGATTGCTATTGCTGAAGGAAGTACAATGATCCGAGTAGGAAGCTTGATTTTTGGGGCAAGAGAATAGAACTATGTATGCAATCCTTGATATTGAGACAACCGGTGGAAAATTCGACGAAGAAGGGATCACCGAAATTGCAATTTATCAATTTGATGGACACCAAGTCATCGATCAATTTTCCAGTCTTGTTAATCCTGAGCGTAAAATTCAACCATTTGTTGAAAAATTGACTGGGATCAATAACCAAATGCTCCGGTCGGCTCCTCGATTTTTTGAAATAGCCAAACGCATTATTGAAATTACAGAAGGGTGTATTCTCGTTGCCCATAACGCCGAATTCGATTATCGCATATTACGAACAGAATTTCGCCGATTAGGATACACCTTCAACCGTAAATCCTTGTGCACCGTAAGTTTATCACAATTGCTCTTGCCCGAGGAAACTTCCTTTAAATTAGGAAAACTAGTGCGGTCGTTGGGGATTCCCATAAGCGATCGTCATCGTGCACAAGGCGATGCACTAGCCACGCTGAAACTGTTTCAACTACTCCTTGAGAAAGACAGTAAAAAGACGATTGTGACAGAACATGTAAAGCAACTTCACAAAAAAGAAATGTCCCAGGCATTTTATAAAATTATAGAAACCCTTCCCACGGAGACTGGAGTGTATTATTTATATGGAAAAGACAATCAACTATTATATATCGGTAAAAGTAAAAACATACGTAAACGGGTGAGTTCCCACCTGACGAGTAAAACGGCAAAAGCCAAAAAAATTCAACAACAACTAGTCCGTGTTGCATTTGAAAAAACAGGTTGTGAGTTTATAGCGCTTTTAAAAGAACAACATGAGATTAAAGTCAATCAGCCCCCCTTCAATCACGCTTCAAAGTATCGCCTATTCCCCATGGGTATAGGTCTTGAAAAAGATACCGATGGATACAATCAACTGATATTAGAGCAAGTAGTGACGGGAAAAAGCTATCTCAAAGCATTTCGGAACAAAAAAGCTGGAATTGGTCAGCTTTGGTATTGGATGGATGAGTATGCCCTTTGTGAGAATAAAACCAGCCTCTCAACAAATAACGGACGCTGCACAAGAAGTGCCATTAAAAAATGCTCGGGGGCTTGTGAGGGTATTGAAAGCTCAACTAATTACAACGAAAGGGTGCAAAAACTTGTCGATGAACTGACCCTGCCCCAGCAAAATTGCATCCTCACTAGTAAGGGTCGTGAAGCAGGTGAGCATGGTTTTTTATTACTAGAAAAAGGGCAATTAAAAGGATATGGATACTACGATTTAAATCATCAGATCAATTCGTTAGAAAAGGCAAAAAATCGACTTACAACTATAGAATCAAATGAAGATAGTAAGGCCTTATTGCTGCATTTTATTAAAAATGAAAAATATCATAAATTGCTACTCCTAAACGAAACCAAAACCTCTGTTTAAGCCCACACCATTTGAAGCCTTCCAATAATCTGTCTTGGCGTCACCGTTTACACGAGATCATCTATGAAGCAGATACTTCATCGGGGAAAGCTTTTGATTTGGTCCTTTTGGTTCTAATTTTATTCAGTGTGCTACTGGTCTGCCTTGAGAGTGTTCCCAGTATTAATAACCAGTATGAATCTGTCTTTAATGTTCTAGAATGGGGGATTACCTTCCTGTTTTCCATTGAATACCTGCTCCGTTTGATTGCAGTTAATAAACCCCTTAATTATGTTTTTAGCTTCTATGGAATCATCGATTTACTCTCTACTCTTCCTAAATATATCTCATTGTTTCTTGTTGGATCGCAATCTTTACTTGCCTTGCGCGCATTAAGACTACTTCGAGTATTTCGTATTCTAAAACTCACCCGTTACATAGGTGCCTCCAATGCTTTGGCTAAAGCTTTGATTGCAAGTCGAGCAAAAATTGGTGTTTTTCTCTTTAGCGTACTTGTCTTGTGCATTATTTTTGGCACGATGATGTATCTGGTTGAATCCGATGAGAGTGGCTTCACTAGTATCCCTAGAAGTATCTATTGGTGCATCGTAACCTTAACTACAGTTGGATATGGGGATATTGCTCCAACGACTGCATTGGGACAGTTTTTTGCCGCTATCATTATGATTATGGGATATGGCATTATTGCCGTACCCACAGGAATTGTCACAGCAGAATTTGCCGAACAAAATAAAAAAATAGATACCAATACACAGGCGTGTAAAGCTTGTATGAACCCCGATCACAAGGATGATGCAATCTACTGTCATGAATGTGGAGAATTTTTAAATCATGAGCCCTAAATTAATTTATATCGCTGGCCCTACTGGGGTTGGCAAAACATCCTTAAGCATCACGCTTGCTAAACACTACAACACTGAGATTGTCTCATGTGATTCCCGTCAATTCTACAAAGAGATGAGAATAGGGACCGCTGTCCCAACAGAAGACGAGTTATCTCAGGTACCACATCATCTGATTCACCATCAGAGTATTAAGCATCCAATAAGTGTTGGTGCCTATGAAAAACAAGCGCTTACTGTCTTAGACAAACTCTTTAAGAAACATGAAAATGTAATCCTCACAGGCGGTTCTGGATTATATGCACAAGCATTATTAGAAGGGCTCGATGTGTTTCCTGAGGTTCCAGAGGATGTCAAAGCACAGCTTGGTGTGTTTTATAAAACCCACGGATTGCAAGGCCTTCAAGACCTTTTACGTGACCAAGATCCGACCCACTATCAAAAAGTAGATCGCCAAAATCCAGTTCGCCTCCTACGCGCCCTTGAAATTTGCTTTACATCCGGAGTTCCTTACTCTTCCTTTCTCGGAAAAAATAAAAAGAGTAGACCCTTTGAATCTCAAATTGTAGTACTTCACCAGCCAAGAGAAATACTCTATGAACGCATTAACATTCGTGTGGATCAAATGATTGAGGAAGGATTAGAAGAGGAAGTAAAAAATTTAGAAGCATGCAGAGAAATGTCGAGTATGAAAACGGTGGGCTATCAAGAGTGGTGGAACTATTTTGATGGTGTTTATAATCGAGATAAAGTCATCTCTGAAATTAAAAAAAACACACGTCGCTATGCCAAGCGACAAATTACTTGGTTCAAGCGCTATGGGGAAAATGTTGTATTGCCAGCCAATACGCCCCTTAAAGAACTCATAAATTATCTTGAAGACTAATCCTTTAGGAATTTACCGAGGTTTTTTTGTATTCTAGATTCAATTGAGTTAAGATCAGCTGGAACAAACTTTTCCCCAGTAATATTCTCATAGAGTTCAATATAACTATCACTTATGGATTGGATATAGGCATCATCCATGAATGGGACTTTTTGCCCTTCCAAGCCCTGGAAATCATTTTCAATCAACCACCGACGAACAAATTCTTTGGATAGTTGCTTTTGAGGAATTCCTTTGACTTGTCGACTTTCATAACCTTCTTTATAAAAGTAGCGTGATGAGTCTGGAGTATGAATTTCATCGATTAATAAGATCTCTCCTGAAGCGCTTTTCCCAAACTCATATTTGGTATCCACCAAAATCAAACCTTGTTTTTCAGCCAAGGCAGTACCCCGTTCAAAAAGGGCACGTGTATATGCTTCCAATTGAATGTAATCCGATTCGACAACAATTTCTTGGGCAATGATTTCTTCACGTGAAATATCTTCATCATGTCCTTCTTCAGCTTTGGTTGCTGGAGTGATTATAGGTGTGGGGAAAGCGTCGTTTTCACGCAACCCTTCTGGAAGTGAAACGCCACATAAGATTCGCTTACCTTTGCTGTATTCTCTGGCGGCGTGGCCTACCAAATACCCTCGTATAACCATTTCGATTTTATAGGGTTCACAGGCCTTGCCAACGGCCACATTTGGGTCAGGACAGGCCTCTAGCCAATTGGGAACGATATCGGCCGTGGCTTGCAACATTCGAAAGGCAATCTGATTTAGAATTTGACCCTTATAGGGAATCCCCTTAGGCATCACCACATCAAAAGCAGACAGGCGGTCTGTCGCCACCATAACCAAAAGCCCATCAGATAGGGTATATACTTCCCTAACTTTACCAGTATACTTTGATTGCAGCCCTGGTAGAGACAAATTGGTGTGCATCAATGTATTCATGGTCTTAATTTTGATGCTCTATATTTTTGTATGCCGATATAACCTTTCTAACCAATTGGTGACGAATAACGTCTTTATCATCTAGATAGAGGATTCCGATCCCCTTGGTTTCTTTCAATATCAAAAGGGCTTCTTTAAGACCTGAAATAACACGCCTTGGCAAGTCAATTTGACCTGGATCCCCAGTAATGATAAACTTAGCATTGGGGCCCATACGAGTCAAAAACATTTTCATCTGTGCATGCGTTGTATTTTGAGCCTCGTCCAAAATAACAAAAGCATTGTCTAGCGTTCGTCCTCGCATGAAAGCCAATGGTGCAATTTGGATGATGCCCTCTTCAATGTATTTATTTAACTTTTCTTGAGGAATCATGTCTCGTAAAGCGTCATAGAGCGGTTGCATATACGGATCTAGTTTTTCTTTTAAATCGCCTGGTAAAAAACCGAGATTTTCACCTGCTTCAACGGCAGGCCGAGTGAGTATAATCCTTTTGATTTGCTTGGCTTTAAGAGCGCGAACTGCTAGTGCAACACTCGTGTAAGTCTTTCCTGTTCCTGCAGGACCAATAGCAAAAACCATGTCGTTTTCATTCACAAGTTCTACCAAATTTAATTGATTGATTGTTTTGGCCTTGACCGCTTTCCCCCCAACACCGTGAAGAATGAAGGACTCCGTTTCTAGGGCAGGATCATATTCCTCAGCACTGCTCGCCTGAATAACGCGATCAATAGTTTCTTTATCTAACACATTATACTTTCCAAAATGGGCTTGAAGCATTTCGATTCGTTTATCGAATTCATCTAGAAGGGTTTCCTCTCCATAGGCTTTCAATGTTGAACCCCGGGCAACTATCTTGAGCTTAGGGAAATAGGACTTAATTTGGTCGATATGAACATTTTGCTGTCCAAAAAACTCCCTTGGATTTACTTCAGAGAGTTCGATTTTGATTTCATTCAAAGGCTATCGCATTAAAAAGAATTAATTTTACCATCGAGTGGCTATCCAAATTTACATAATTTTAATATAAACTTACTGTTAACTTACCCATGCCGATTGTTAGCTTAACGACAGATTTTGGAGACAAGGATTATTCGGTTTCTGCCATTAAAGCCTCTTTGAAAATCGAAATACCAGATGTGCAAATTATCGATATTAGCCACCTGGTGAGCCCCTTCAATCACACCGAGGCAGGGTATATTCTCAAAAATGCCTATACCGCTTTTCCAGAAGGATCCATACATATTTTGGGTGTCGATTCTGAGCGAACTCCGGAAACTTCACACGTAGCAATGCGCCTCAATGGACATTATTTTATTGGTGCAGACAATGGAATTTTTTCTTTGATTGCCCAAGGAACTAAACCTGAAAAAATTGTTGAAATTAATATTCATGAAAATCTAGTGAGTAGTTTTCCAGTACTGGATGTATTCGTAAAGGTTGCTGGACATTTAGCGCGTAAGGGACAATTGGAAATCATTGGTAAACCCCTCAAAACAATTAAGCAACTAACAGATATCAAGCCCGTCGTGCCTCCGGAAGGAAATATCATATTAGGCAGCATCATTTATATTGACAATTATGGGAATGTGGTTACAAATATCACCAAAAATATATTTGAAGAAATTGGCAAGTCAAGAGATTTTGTCATTTTTGCACGTACAGTAAAGTTTCGTAAAATAGTCAATCATTACAGTGAAGCCATTGATTTTTCATTACCTGCCAATAAAAGAGAGGAAGATGGAAAAAAATTAGCTTTGTTTAATACTGCAGGGCATTTGGAATTAGCTGTATACAAAAGTAATCCCCTTACGGTTGGTAGCGCTCACACCCTATTCGGGTTGGATTATCGCGACCCAATAACAATTGAATTTTATTGATATGTGGCCCATTTTTATAAAAGAAATTAAAACTGTTTTTGATGATGTAATTGGCTTTGTTGCAATCGGACTATTTCTTATCATTAATACTCTTTTTTTATGGGTGATTTCCAGTTCCTTCAATATTATTCAATCTGGTTTTGCCGATCTCACTTTATTTTTTGAATTAGCGCCTTGGCTTCTTCTTATTGTGATACCTGCTCTGAGTATGCGCAGTTTTTCTGAAGAAATAAAAACAGGAACTATAGAGCTTTTATTATCCAAACCTGTTTCCATTGGATCCATCGTATGGGGAAAGTTTTTTGCAATCTTTTTTGTAGGCTTTTTAGCTGTATTACCTACGCTTAGCTACATTTATTTTGTACATCTTCTCCTCCCTGATGAGACAAATCTTGATAAGGGCATGCTCCTGGGAGGATATATCGGTTTGTTATTATTCCTTGCCATGTTTGCTGCCTTGGGAGTTTTCGTCTCTAGTGTAAGCCGCCAACAAACAACAGCCTTTTTAGTGAGTCTATTTTTGGGGTTTGGACATTTTTACCTTTGGGGGCAACTCGCCAATTCATTGCCTAGTTTCTTTTGGTACAAATGGGTTTCAAACATGGGTATGCAGGCGCATTATACAAGTATTAATCGCGGAATCTTATCAACAGGAGATCTTAGCTATTTTATAGGTGGAACAGTGTTTCTCCTTGTTTTGACGCAGTATCGCATTCAAAAGTTACAAGCCCAATGAAACATCGATCTCATTATTTCCAATTGGGGCTCATCCTATTTGTAGGCCTTCTAGGATTATTCGTGCCTTACCAATGGGATCTAACCGCTGATCAACGTTTTACCTTGTCACAACATGCCAAGGAAGAACTAAACAAACTACAAACAAGCTACAAGATTGATGTTTTTTTAGCTGGTAAACTCCCCCCAACCTTCCAACGGCTCCGTACTGAAGTGGAAACCGTTTTGAATAATATACAGAAGGAAAACGCCAATATATTTGTTGAATACATCGATCCCTTTGACACCGAGGACAGTAGAGAGCTTGTGATGCAAGAAATGCAACAATTTGGCCTAATACCAAGGACGGTAGTGAGTGACAACAACCAATCTGTGGATCAGACAGTAGTATTTCCTTGGGCAATAATCAGTGATGGTAATCAGTCGATTCGTGTATCTCTATGGCAAAAAACTATTGGTGATGAAGTCAGAGATGTATTCTTTCGATCCGTTTCAGAATTGGAGTTTCAATTTTTGGACGGTTTCAAACAATTGACCTTAAAAGTGAAAAAACCCCTAGCTGTTTTGACTTCACATCGCACCTCAGAGGATATTCTTCTCTCAGATTTTCTTCAAAGTTTAAAACCGTATTATAAATTGGCTTCTTTTGACTTGAAGGCTTTTCCTGATGATCCAGAGAAAACACTTGAGAACCTCAATCGGTTTAAATTACTAGTTATTTCGAATCCTGATAGCTCCTTCTCCGCAACAGAAAAATTTATTTTGGACCAATACCAAATGCGAGGGGGGCATACGCTATGGACAATCGATGCCCTAGCATTGGATCGTGATAGTTTGTTCAATAAAACTGGCCGAGCCATCACTTTTCCTAAAACATTAAATTTGGAAGATTATTTTTTTAAGCAAGGCTTGCGTTTGAATAACGGACTTCTCTCGGATCTGTATTGTGCCCCAATTGTTATGGCGCAAGGAGTTAATGATCAAACGCAATACATCCCCTATCCTTGGAGCTACTACCCTATCCCTGCAGCTAGTGAAGGGCATCCTATCAGTAAAGGGGTTGGTAATGTTCTTTACCAATTTACGACTCCAATTGACACCTTAAATAATGGATTAAACAAAAGTATTTTGGTTGCTTCGTCTCCATTGAATAAACTTTTAGGAGTTCCTGTTATTGTGGAATTGAAAGAAGCATCCATCGCTAAAAATCCTGAAAACTATCAAAGTAAATCCTATCCCTTATCCGTGCTTGTAGAGGGAAATTTTGAGTCTCTTTTTAAAAATCGCATTGCGCCCATCAAACAAATCGAAAAAATTGATTCTGGGAAATCAAAAACCTTACTCATATCAGATGGTAATTTTGCTGAAAACCAACTAGACAAGGGAAAGCCTCTTGCCCTTGGTTATGACAAATGGACTAATAATTTTTATCAAAATAAACTCTTGCTGCAAAATGGGGTACATTATTTGATGGGAAACGATACGTGGGTTAAAATGAGAACAAGGAATATAGAGATTGCCGTTTTTGATACTCAAAAAACAATTCAAAAAGAGGGGAAAATAAAAATCTTATCTACGGTTGTTCCAACGCTCATTCTAATTATTATATTTCTTCTATTTAGAGGGCTTAGGCATCGGCAGCTTCGTTAATAAGTTGGGATAAAATTATTTCTTGAAGCCTTTCAATTCCAATATATTTGAGAAAATCTAGCGCATGAAATTTATTGTTTCCAGTTCGGCCCTCTTAAAAGAACTTCAGGTTTTGGGTGGGGTGATTAACAACACCAATACCCTACCCATCTTAGACAATATTTTATTTGAAGTCCAGCAGAATCAACTCTTATTGACGGCCTCAGACTTGGAAACAACCCTTTCCACAAAAATTGCTGTAGAATCCTTAGACCAGGGTTCTTTAGCGCTTCCGGCTCGCTTGATAATAGATACACTAAAGACTTTCCCCGAACAACCCTTGACTTTTGTTAAAACAGAAGCCAATACCATTGAAATCAGTGCTAATAATGGAAAGTATGCTGTGGCTTATGTCCCAGGAGAAGAGTTTCCTAAAGCGGCTCATGTAAGTGATCCTATTCAAACTAATATTGTTGGTGATACGCTTGCAGATGCTATCAATACAACTCTTTTTGCATCAGGAAACGACGAACTTCGACCTGTAATGAGTGGCGTTTTTTTTCAATTTGATACTGCGGGCTTGACTTTTGTAGCTACCGATGCTCATAAGTTAGTAAAGTATAGACGTACAGACGCGACTGCCCCACAGAGCTCGGAGTTTATTATGCCCAAAAAGCCTTTGCAACTTCTCAAGACCGTACTCCAAGGAAGTGAGGAAAATATCACTGTAGAGTTTAACGAAACCAACGCTCAATTTCGATTTGGCGATACCACCCTAACCTGCCGTTTAGTTGAGGGGAAATACCCAAACTATGAGGCTGTTATTCCAAAAGAAAATCCAAATACATTGGAAATTGACCGCAATCTTTTATTGAATTCGGTTCGCCGTGTCAGTATTTTTTCTAATAAAACCACCCACCAAATACGTCTTAAGATAGCTGGGAGTGCCCTCCAAATATCTGCTGAAGATTATGACTTTAGTAACAAAGCGGAAGAAAGGTTGGAGTGTGATTATCGAGGGGATGATATCCAGATTGGATTCAATTCACGTTTTCTTATCGAGATGCTCAATAATCTCCAAGCGGACAGCATTCAACTGGCCATGTCATTACCCAACAGAGCGGGTATACTTACGCCCTTGGACAATACCGAAGAAGGAGAAGACATAACAATGCTAGTGATGCCTGTTATGCTTAATGAATAGCAGCCTAGACGGATTGAATTGTTTCGGACTGTCGTTGGTAAACCCCACTTTCTAACCGTTCTCTAATACTTGAAAATGCATCAAGTGTAATAGACACATCTTCTAGGTTGTGAGATGAAGTAGGAATAAGTCGCAACAGGATTAACCCTTTAGGGATTACCGGATAGACAACTATAGAGCAAAATATACCAAAGTTTTCTCTCAAATCTCGAACCAACACCATAGCTTCCGGGATCGATCCTTTTAAATAAACAGGTGTGACACAGCTTTGAGTTGATCCGATATCAAATCCACGCTCGCGAAGACCGGATTGTAAAGCATCGACATTTTCCCATAATTTGTCTTTAATTTCAGGGTTGTTACGGAGCATGTCAAGGCGTTTCAACGCGCCTTTTACAAGAACCATTTGCAAAGATTTAGCAAACATTTGTGAACGCATATTGTACTTCAAGAAGTTAATAATTTCACGATCTGCAGCAATAAAGGCACCCGTTGAGGCCATGGATTTGGCAAAAGTGGCAAAATATACATCAATATCATCTTGCACTCCTTGTTCTACTCCTGCGCCTGCTCCATTTTTACCTAAAGTACCAAATCCGTGTGCATCATCAACAAGGAAACGAAAGTTATACTTGCTCTTTAGTGCTGCAATGTCTTTAAGTCGACCTTGTTCACCACGCATTCCAAAAACGCCTTCAGAAATCACAAGAATACCACCTCCCGTCTGCTCCGCTACTTTGGTAGCTCGGATGAGATTCTTTTCTAAACTTTCTACATCATTATGCTTATAAGTGAATCGTTTCCCTAGGTGAAGTCTTACTCCGTCTATGATACACGCGTGAGCATCAACATCGTATACAATAACATCATTCTTGGAAACTAGGGTGTCGATTGTAGAAAGAATCCCTTGGTATCCAAAGTTCAATAAATAAGCAGATTCCTTTTCTACAAAAGCAGCGAGTTCGTTTTCCAATTGCTCGTGTAATTGGGTATGTCCCGACATCATTCGGGCACCCATCGGATAAGCCGATCCGTATTCTGCAGCGGCTTGTGCATCGATTTCACGAACTTCAGGGTGGTTGGCCAACCCGAGATAGTCGTTGACACTCCAGGTGATTACTTCTTTTCCATGGAATTTCATCCGATTGGAAATAGGACCTTCGAGTTTGGGAAATACAAAATACCCCTCAGCCTGATCCGCCCATTTACCTAGGGGGCCTTTATTATCTAATATTCTATCAAATAAATCTCTCATAGTTATTGGTTTACATATAAATCACACTTCATTCTCATGGTTGCTGTGAACGGCATCTAAAAAGCCCTGTGCAACCATCCATTCTTCACTGTAAATCTTACTAATATATTTGGAGCCATGGTCTGGAAATATTACTACAACACGGCTTTTTTCATCAAAATAATTTTGTTCATTCAATTGTTTTATCGCCTGAAGAGCGGCTCCAGATGTGTAGCCCACAAACATCCCCTCTGATTGTGTGATTTCTCGCGCTGCATGAGCACTGTCTTCATCAGTCACTTTTTCGAAGTGATCAATGACTTCAAAATCGGTGGCTGTGGGAATTAAGTTTTTTCCTAGGCCTTCAATCCGATAGGGATAGATTTCATCCATATCTAATTCGCCTGTTTCATGATATTTCTTAAGTATAGAACCATAGGCGTCCACACCAATAATTTTAATATTTGGGTTTTGCTCTTTCAAGTAGCGTGCTTATCCAGAAATCGTACCTCCTGTTCCACTACTAGCGACCAAATGGGTAATCCTTCCTTGGGTTTGATTCCAAATTTCCGGTCCAGTAGTGAGATAATGGGCTTCTGTATTGAGGTGATTAAAATATTGATTGATATAGAAAGAATCTTTGATCTCATTATTCAAGCGTTTAGCTACTTGATAATAAGACCTGGGATCGTCAGCTTTCACGTTGGCTGGGCATACATGTACCTTAGCGCCCATGGAGCGTAACATCTCAATCTTGTCTTTGGAAGATTTTGAAGTTACAGCAAGAATACATTGGTACCCTTTAATTTGACAAACCATTGCCAAACTAAACCCTGTGTTTCCAGAAGTCGTTTCTATAACGGTACTTCCAGGCTGAAGATGGCCCAATTTCTCTGCTTGGTCTAGAATATGAATCGCAATTCGATCCTTATTGGAATGCCCTGGGTTGAAAGCTTCAAATTTGGAGAAATATTGCCCTGGGAATTCCTTGGTTACTTTGTTGAGTCGGATCAGTGGAGTGTTTCCTACCAACTCTAAAATCGAATCATGTATGTTCACCAAAAGCGTATTTTATTTGGACTACATCGTAAGTTGTGCAAATTTACAAAAAAAATGAGTTTTTTAGTCTTCTTCCAGCTGAAGTATAAAACTATACTTCGCAGCCAATTCTTTTAAATAAGTGAAACGCCCTGAGGCCCCTCCATGTCCTGCTTTCATATTGGTTTTCAAAAATAATAAATTGTCTCCTTTCTTTTTTTCACGAAGAAGTGCGACCCATTTGGCAGGCTCCCAATATTGCACCTGAGAATCGTGATAACCCGTTGTTACTAATAAGTTGGGATAGATCTGGGGAGTTACTTGATCATATGGCGAATAAGATTTTATGTAATCATAATATTTTTTTTGATTTGGATCGCCCCATTCATCATATTCATAGGTTGTCAAAGGGATCGAGGAGTCGAGCATAGTCGTTACAACATCTACAAAAGGAACTGCTGCAATTACACCATTGTATAATTCGGGTGCTTGATTAATTACCGCTCCCATTAATAGCCCTCCTGCAGACCCCCCATAGGCATAGAGATGATCTGCTGAAGTATATTTATTGTTTATTAAATGCTGAGAACAGTCTACAAAATCATTGAAAGTATTTTTTTTATGCAATAGTTTTCCTGTCTCATACCATTCACGGCCCATATATTCACCTCCCCGAATGTGTGCAATTGCATATATAAATCCTCGGTCGAGAAGACTCAACCGAGTAGACGAAAAATTAGGATCTATAGTGCTCCCGTAGGATCCGTAAGCATACAATAGTAGTGGTGTGTCTGCTGAGGGAGTGGTGTTTTTGTGATAGATCAGAGATATGGGAATTTCGACACCATCCCTTGCCGTAGCCCATTGCCGTTTTTCAAGGTAATTCGCTGGATCAAAAGAAGGGTCCATAACCTCCTGTGTCTTGAGTGTTATTTGTGTTTTTTTCTCCATATCAAACTCATAAACTGAGCTGGGTGTATTCAATGAATTATAGACATATCGAAGTTTTTGGGTTTCAAATTGTGGATTATAGCTTACATATGCCGTATAAGTTTCCCCCTCCAATGGCAGTGTAAAGCTTTCTTTGTTTTCCCAACGATTAATTGTCATTCGTGTTAGACCCTTTTCTCTTTGTGTAAGAACCCAATGATCCTGAAATAATTCTAAATCTTCAATGAGAATGTTTTCTCGATGCGGCACCCATTCTTCCCAGTGTTCCTTACTTGGCTGTTGAACGGTCGTCTTCATAATTTTAAAATTGGAGGCATTATCCGCATTAGTCGTGATATAAAAGTGATCCCCAAAATGAGCGGCTGAATATTCAAGTCCTCCAATGCGTTTTTGAATCACTTTAAATTTTCCCATTGGTTCATTGGCCGGGAGAAACCGTTGTTCACTTGTAAGTGTGCTGTAGGAAAATATATTGATGTATTTTCGAGACTTTGATAAACCAATTCCCACAGAAAAAGTTGAATCTTTCTCTTCATATACCAAAGCGTCAATCACATTTGGTGCATGGGTGTCATGTCGGAAAACAAATTCAGTACGTAACGTTTCTGGGTCTTTGTGCGTGTAATAGAGGTATTGTCCAGAGGCATCCCATACACTTCCACCTGTTGTGTTTTCGAGTTCGGTCTGGAGAATTTCTCCTGTCAATAGGTCTTTTACATAAATCTTGTACTGTCGTCGCGACACTAAATCAAGCCCAAAGGCAACTTTTGTGTTATCTGGACTAATATTTATCCCAGTCAAACGAAAGTAATCCTTCCCCTTGGCCATTTTATTACAATCAAATAATAACTCTTCGTGGGCGGTCAGACTGTCTTTCTTTCGAGTATATACAGGGTATTCTTTCCCTTCTTCGTATCGCGTGATATACCAATAGCCGTTGAAAAAGTAGGGAACAGATTCATCGTTTTCCTTTATACGTCCTTTCATTTCTTCATACAGATCTTCTTTTAGGACATCTGTATGTACTGTCATTTTATCATAGTAAGCATTCTCCCTTTCTAAATAATCGATTACTTCGGGATTGTTTCGCTCTCTAAGCCAATAATAATTATCGACACGAATGTCATTGTGGATTTTGTGCTGATAGGCAATTTTGTCAACTTCTGGAGGAGATAAATCTTCTGGAGGGGTCATTTTTTTTTTGGATTGGCAGGACATTGCAAATACAATGCCCATAATGGATAAAATATGATTTTTCATGGTAGAACAGTTGGGTTAATAAACAAAATCGCATTGGAAAGATCCAATGGGAGATCCATCGGGAATTTTGGGGGTATCATGGGTTTTGAATGCGTTGGGTTGGGTGTATAACAGCTGTATTTTGTGCTGCAAATAACGATCAAAATCGGTTGCTGACTCTGCATCAGCAACCAATTCCAAACGGCTAAAAAATGCAATTATTTGAGATGCTACTTGTGGGAATATTTTTTTATTTAAATACAATTCAATCAGATGATTAACTATTTCATCTTTAAGTATCATTTGAATATTTTTTTCTGTATTACTGGTGGTAGTAAATTCAAAGATATTTTCATATAAAGCCGTCAACACCTCTTCAAATCCCAACTGAGAAGGGTCAAAAGTCGTTTGTTGGATCAAACGGTTGATTCTTTCAGGATGGAGCAACATCTTCAATTGCATTGAAGTAAGAGTTTCGGCTAAACTCAAATGATCAAAGGCAACTCCTGTTTGACTTTTGAAACTTTCTCTTCCCCGTGGATTACCAAAGGATCTTGGCGGAAGAATTGAAAGAAATTTTTTTGGCAATAACAGTATTTTTGGATATAATGTTTTGAGAAAAGAAGACAGTGCGTTTCTTTGAATGGCTGCATCAAGGAAAGAAGTAGTATAGGTTTTGGCCCCCTTTACTCCATATTCATAGGAAAGTCCTCCAATCAGTTTACTAACCGCCTCCACTTGGTAGCGATGCAATAAATAAATAGGAACAAGGCGATCCTCTAATTGAGTGTAGGTTTCTCCTTCTTTTAGATGGTCCAAATCCATTTGATTCAGCGCCACTTTTCGTATTTCAAGTAAGTTATTCAACTCTTCAATCGGACTCGACCCGTTGTCCCATAGATGAGCACTCGGATGCGCTCCCCCCAAAGGACGGGCATCTTGATCAGTGATAAAAGGCAAGCCCAACTTTTCACTTGATTCTAGTATTTCTCTGAGTGCCAGGGTCTTGTTTGTTTCTGCACTGAAATCACTATATGCGTAGGCAACACTGACTTTGTCCCATTCTCCAATTCCTGTATCATAGGCATTGGCGTATGAAATTTTTCCATCAATCAATTCAAGAGTTGGATGTGGGTAGTCCATCACAGAAGCCCTGTCTTTTGTACTGGCAGCAAAATTGTGAGCAAATCCCAAGGTATGTCCTATTTCATGGGCTGAAAGTTGACGTATCCGAGCCAAAGCCATTTCTAATATTTCAGGTTTCGATTGCTCTCCAACAAAGGGTTTTTCTGTCAAGCCAAGAGCGATCATGTAATCCTGGCGTATTCGTAAGCTCCCTAAACTCACCTGTCCTTTAATTATCTCTCCTGTTCTTGGATCTACCACACTGCTTCCGTAACTCCAACCCCTAGTGGAACGATGTACCCATTGAATCACATTATAACGAATATCCATTGGATCAACAGTATCCGGGAGGACTTTAACCTGAAAAGCATCTTTAAATCCAATGGTTTCAAAAGCGTCGTTCCACCATCGTCCCCCTTCCAATAATGCAGAGCGAACAGGTTCTGGAGTGCCATTATCCAAGTAATATACAATAGGCTCCACTGCTTCGCTTAATTCAGCTTTGGGATCTTTTTTTCTCAATCGATGACGAACAATCCACTCTTGAAGGGTAGCTTCTTCTACGGGGGTTGCATAATCATAATACCGTAACGCATTCACCCCAGCGCGCGGGTCAAACTTACGAGGTTCATATTCATTATCTGGTAATTCAATGAATGAATGGTGTTGGTGAACAGTGACTGCTTCAGCTGAGGGAGCAACACTGCGAATCCATTCTCCTTCTGGGGTTCCAGTAAAGGTTAACAATACTTCAAATTCAACATTTTTTGGAAAAGCCCGGGTTCGTTCCAAAGAGAGGGCTGAACGACTGGAATCAACTATATAGGTTCCTTGTTTAGTTTCTTTTAATCGTTTGGCGACTCCATGTGCATCCAGCTTCAAAAAAGGGGTGAGATCGATCCAATATTCATTCTTGGTTTTTTTTTCAATAGGAAACCCAAACAAGACTGATTTTGCAAAAGCTTGCGTAACAGATTTTTTCTCTAAGGTATTTTTCGTGGTAGCTCGATACTTGTAATTGGGTTGCACCAACAACAATTTATCCCCGGCTTTTTCAAATTTAACTATGCGTCGACGTCCCAATTGCCCACGATCCAATCCAATGTCATTACTACCTATACCCTCCGAAAGACTATTTACATAAAGGAATTCCTTGTCTAATTCAGACACCTTTAGAAGAATCTTATCGTTTGATTCCTTGTATTCAAATGAAAAAAATCCATTGTAGGAGTTTGCGTTCGTCTTCTCTAGATTTTTTTTAGCACTGCGGTAGAGCAAGTGCCGTTTTTGCTTTGCGGTTGCTGTGGTAATTGATAGCGAGAAAATTATAATTAAAAGGTTGCGGACTCCCATAAGCTAAATTTAATTTAAAGATAAAAAACATATCAGTCTCCCAAAATGGAATTCAAAGCAGTATCATTATTCAATACACTGTCAAGATACTCCAATGCAACCCCTAATAAACAAAATAGTAATAAGACCGTAGTCGAGGTTTAAAAACCCTTTCAAAAATGTATGTTTGTAAAAAAAACATGGTTCTAAATGACCAATTGAAATCATTGATGGAGCGCCACGGTGCGCTAAGGAGGTATCTTTGACATTGATGCAAAACGCATTGATATTAATAATCAAGAAGAAAAAACTCTAGCTCCAGACTTTTGGAATGACCCCATGAATGCAGAAAAGCACATGAAAGATCTCCGAAGTCTAAAAAAATGGGTCTCAGATTACGACGCTATTAAAAATCTGTTGGACGATTTGGAGGTACTTCTCGAATTTCATCAATCGGGTGAAGCCAGCGAGAAAGAAATTGACTTACTCCACACCCATTTATTGGAGGCACTAGAAGCTCTTGAATTTCGAAACATGTTGTCGGATGAAAGTGACAGTCTGGATGCTGTCCTTCAAATAACTGCTGGTGCTGGGGGGACAGAGAGCTGTGATTGGGCAGCAATGTTGATGCGTATGTATTTGATGTGGGGTGAGAAAAATGGGTTTAAAATCCGTGAACTCAATTATCAAGCTGGTGATGTCGCTGGCCTCAAAACAGTGACTTTAGAGTTTCAGGGAGAATACGGTTTTGGATGGCTAAAGGGAGAAAATGGAGTGCATCGCTTGGTCCGTATTTCGCCTTTTGATTCCAATGCCAAACGCCATACTTCCTTCGCTTCCGTCTATGTATATCCTTTAGTGGATGATCGCATTGAAATTCAGGTGAATCCTGCAGATATTTCTTGGGAAACCATGCGAGCCAGTGGTGCTGGGGGGCAAAATGTGAACAAGGTCGAAACAGCAGTACGCCTTAGGCACCAACCCAGCGGAATCGTTATTGAAAATTCAGAAACACGCTCACAATTAGAAAATAAGAATAAGGCCATGCAATTATTAAAATCGCAACTCTATGAATTGGAGATGGAAAAAAAACGTACGGCTCGAAATGAAATTGAAGCCTCTAAGAAGAAAATTGAATGGGGTTCTCAAATAAGAAACTATGTGATGCACCCCTATAAATTAGTGAAAGATGTGCGATCACAAGTAGAAACAGCTGACGTAGACGGGGTAATGAACGGTCAACTCGATGCTTTTTTAAAAGGCTACTTAATGTTTAATGGACAATCCAAAACAGATGAATAATATCAATACAATAATCTTTGACTTGGGAAATGTATTAATTGATTGGAATCCCGAATATGTTTATTTGAAAGTGTTTGAGGGTGATCGGAAAAAAATGAATTGGTTTTTTGAAGAGATCTGTACCTTCGAATGGAATGAAAATCAAGACGCAGGATATCCTCTTGCCCAGGCAACAGAAGATCGGATAAAGTTATTCCCACAATACGAAGAATGGATTCGAATGTATTATGGCCGCTGGGAGGAAATGCTTGGAGGCGCAATAAAAGAAAGTGTTGCTATTCTAAAGAAATTGGTTGAAGACCCTTCGTATAAGGTAATAGCGCTAACCAATTGGAGCGCAGAAACCTTTCCTGTTGCCCTGGCACGATTTGAATTTTTGCATTGGTTTGAAGGAATCGTTGTTTCTGGTGCAGAGAAAACTAGAAAACCCTTCGTCCAAATCTATGAATTAACCCTAGAGCGCTATGCTCTGCAAGCAGAGAACTGTTTATTTATAGATGATAATAAAAGAAATATTGAAGCCGCTCAACAATTGGGGATTCAAACACATCATTTTACCAAAGCCCCTTTACTAGAAAAAGACTTAAACCAACGGGGGATTTTTTAAAATGGGGTATCCTCATCTTCTGCTCCATCTCCAAACGCCTGGCTCGGTTCACCGAAATCATTGGGACTAATTGTAGGTGAAACGCCTTCCGTATTCATTTTAGAGGGAAATTCATATGAAGTGTCAAATTGGGCGAGGTCTTCAAACTTCCCTAAGTGTCCTATAAATTTCATCCGGATGTTGTCCAAGCCTCCATTTCGATGCTTAGCCACTATAAATTCAGCTTGCCCTTCGGAAGGAGATCGTTCTTCATCATCCCATTCAGTAATACCATAATATTCTGGACGGTAAATAAAAGAAACAATATCTGCGTCTTGTTCAATAGCTCCAGATTCTCTAAGATCGGAAAGCAAAGGGCGTTTGGTTCCGCCTCGTGTTTCAACTGCTCTTGACAACTGAGATAAAGCAATTACTGGAATATCTAGCTCTTTGGCCAGCGCTTTTAGGTTTCGAGAAATCATTGAAATTTCTTGTTCGCGATTTCCCGATTTGTTATTAGTAGCAGCTGTCATTAGCTGTAAATAATCAATAAAAATCAATTTGATACCGTGCTGTGAGGCCAAACGCCTTGCCTTAGCTCGAAGATCGAAAATGGAAAGTGAAGGAGTATCATCAATAAAAAGGGGGGCTCTTTCTAGATCGCCTACTTTAACATTGAGCTGTTCCCACTCGTGAGGTGCGAGTTTACCTGTTCGCAATTTTTCAGAAGAAAGCCCTGTTTCAGCAGAAATAAGTCGAGTGATCAATTGTACCGACGACATCTCCAAGGAAAAAAAAGCTACTGGGATTTCTTTTAGAACGGCTATATTTCGTGCCATTGACAGTGTCAAAGCGGTTTTTCCCATCCCAGGGCGAGCCGCAATGATGACCAAATCACTAGGTTGTCAACCCGAAGTCAACAAATCAAGTTTTTCAAATCCAGTGCTGATTCCGCTTAATCCTTTGCGTTTGGAAATATCTTCGATTCGTTTTTTTGCTTGAATAACTAAGCTTTGAGCTGTTTCGGATGACTTTTTAATGTTTCCCTGAGTAACATCATAAAGTTTCGATTCTGCTTCATCTAGTAAGTCAAACACATCAATGGAATCTTTGTAGGAATTTTCAATGATCTCACTGGATATTTTAATCAAGCTTCGTTGGATAAATTTTTGAAGAATGATTCGAGCATGAAATTCTATGTGAGCTGAACTGGCTACTTTTTGAGTTAATTGAACCAAATAAGGATTTCCTCCCGCTACTTCTAATTTCCCTTTTTTTTTAAGGTTGTTAGATACGGTCAATAAATCTATGGGTTCTGAAGCTTCAAACAGTTCAAAAATTGATTCAAAAAATGAATTGATGACTGGTTTTATAGAAGGCATCTCCCTGGAGAATATCTATTACTTCATCTACCCCCTTTTTGTCAATTAACATGGCCCCCAATACCGCTTCTTCAAGATCTACCGCTTGTGGTGGAATTTTACCTTTTTCTAAAGGAATGACACTTCCTGCTTCCCTATTTACTCCTACTACTTTTTTGATCTCTTCCATGGCCTAAATGTAACTTTTCTTTTCGTAGGAATTCGATACTTCTTTGCAGGAGATATCCCAATAGTAATGAAAAATGAGTGTTGATAAGTATAAAAAAATGTTTACAAGAGGGGTAATTCTTACTCTGAATAGACTCCCATATTATAAAACTTTTCTCGTCGAAGCTGAACACGCTGTTCTGCCTCTATTTTGGAGAGGTTTCGAAAGGCACTTTGGATTTCTTTTTTTACAGTGTCAAAAGTTTTATCCCGATCAAAATGGGCACCCCCCAGCGGTTCGGGTATCACCTTGTCAATCAATTTAGCATTCAGCATATCGGAGGGAGTTAGTTTCAATACCTCGGCAGCTTGTTCCTTGTATTCCCAACTGCGCCAAAGAATCGAAGAACATGACTCTGGCGAAATAACAGAATACCAAGTGTTTTCCAACATGCAGATGTGATCTCCAACACCAATCCCAAGAGCACCTCCAGATGCTCCCTCTCCAATGATTATTACAATTACGGGTACCTTGATGGACATCATTTCCATGATGTTACGTGCAATAGCCTCCCCTTGCCCTCGTTCTTCAGCTTCAAGACCAGGATAGGCTCCTGGAGTATCGATAAGGCACACGATGGGTACTTGGAATTTATCTGCTGATTTCATCAAACGCAATGCTTTGCGATAACCCTCAGGATTGGCCATTCCAAAATTTCGATATTGACGTGTTTTAGTATTATACCCTTTTTGGGTTCCGATAAACAAATAACTTTGCTTACCAATTTTACCCATCCCACCGATCATGGCTTTGTCGTCTGCAAATTGACGATCGCCATGCAATTCCATAAAGGTCCCTTCGGTCAGTGCATTGATATAGTCTAAAGTATAGGGACGCGAGGGATGACGGGAAAGTTGTACCCGCTGCCAGGCAGTGAGTTGACTGTATATTTCTTTCTTGGTTTCTTCGAGTTTTTTCTTGAGTTTGTCACAAGTTTCAGTCACATCTACTTGTGTTTGATCACCCAATTCTTTGCACTGTTCTATCTTGTCTACTAATACTTTAATCGGGGTTTCAAATTCTAAATATTCCATACTTTTGGTCTATCAGTTACAAATGTAATAAACTAACTAGATTGGGTTGCATCGGACTTCGTTTTAAAATATCCATTGCCCAGCACTGCACCAAGAATCAAAATGACACCCAAATAAAACAGTCCCCCCAAGAGCTCCTTTTCTCCAAAAACAGCTACGGATAACAAAATTCCATAAATCGGTTCCATATTGATAGTGATCATCACCGAATATGGCGATAAGACCTTCATTACGTGTACAGATCCTACAAAAGCATAGGCTGTGCATACCAAACTTAGAACACCAAGGAGAATCATATCTTGATAGCCTAGGTGCAATGCCTGTTCCAAAAATATGGGATTGCATGCAACCACCAGCCAAGTGAGAATCGCCCCAAATCCCAACTCATAAAATGACACCGCAGCAGCAGGAACACGATGGGCAAGTTTGCCATTGACCAATGTAAAAAAAAACACCCAGAATCGTAGATAATAGGGCGACTAACATACCCCACCATTGATTCCACTCGGATTGAAAGATTAAAATTAACCCAACAATGGCTAGAGCTCCAAATACGAGTTCGTAAGGGATGATCTTTCTTTTAAAGAAAAAAGGTTCAAGAAGAGCTGTAAAAAAAGCACCCATCGATAACATGGAAAGCGTGAGAGACACCCCCGCTACCTTAATGGCATAAAAAAAGCTCATCCAATGTAACGCTATAAAAACACCTCCGGCAATCAAGAGTTTAAAGTGCTTTTTGAGAACCAAAAAATCATTTGGATTCCGTATGAATATATACACCCCAATAAAGCCTGTAGCCCAAAGCATACGATGGGCAACCAATGGAGTTGCATTCAATTGAATAAGAGCACCTAAAATTGAGGTAAATCCAAATAGGAAAACAATAAAATGAAAATGAATGAGGCTTTTACTTCTAGCGTTTGGCATAATTCAATAAATAAAAAGCCAAGAATCCAAACAAGAACAGCGGAAGCCAAGCAGCTATCATTGGATCGAAATTGGCTTTCAATACCATTACGCTAAATATTTTATCAAAAAATATATACAAAAACCCTAAAGTGATTCCAATAGCCAGATTTACTCCCATTCCTCCACGCCTTTTGAATGACGACATTGCGACAGCAATAATTGTGAGAATGAAGGCCGACAAAGGCAAACTCCAACGCTTATGGCGAATGAGTAGATGAGCATTAATCAGTTTGGACCCACTGTCGCGTTCTTTTTGGATGAAAGTGTTCAGCTCAAACAAATTCAACGTCTCAGCTTTGTAAGTTACTGGAGCCAACTCCTCGATTGCAAAATTAAAGAGAGTGTCTTTTCGGGTGGAGCTTTTTAATAGCTCTGTATCACCATCAAAGGTTCTCTCAACCACAGTTGAAAGACGAAAGACACTATCACGTTGAATCCACCGTAACGTATTTGCTGTTAATTTAGATACGAGTTTATTATTTTCGAATCGTTCAATTGAAAAATTATTAGCGCGTTTTCGAACAGGGTTGTAATTACTGACATAAATAATCTCGTTCGAGTTGATTTGCTTAAACAGATCTGTGGTCTCTCGGGCTTTGGTTTTGTTGATGTATTTATAATTGAACGCATTAAAACCCTCATTAGATTTGGGCACGACAAACATTCCCCCGATAAAAGCAAAACAAGCTATAAAACTCGCTGCAAATAGATAGGGACGTAAAAATCGCCCAAATGAAATTCCTGAACTTAACATCGCAATCACCTCGGTATTATTGGCCATTTTGGAAGTAAACCATATCACCGAAAGAAATAAGAATATGGGGAAAAGCATGTTCGAAAAATACAGTGTAAAGTTGAAATAGTATTCGACCAATTCAGCAAAAGGGACTTCTTTTTCCTTGAAATTGTCAATTTTTTCAGCCATATCCACCAAAATTCCAATCGGAATAAATAAAAATACCATCACCATGAAGGTGCTTAGGTATTTCTTTATGATATAACGATCCAATAGAAACATGCTATAATCTATGATTGAGTTGGGAGACCATTTTCGACTTCCATGAAGCAAAATCGCCAGCTAATATATGTTTTCTAGCTTCTCGAACCAACCATAGGTAAAAAGACAAATTGTGAAGCGTACAAATTTGCTTTCCAAGCATTTCATTAACCGTAAAAAGGTGACGCACATAGGCTTTGGAATATTCTAAATCTGCAAAACAATAGCCTGTTGGATCAATAGGAGAAAAATCGGTTTCCCATTTTTTGTTTTTAATATTAATGATCCCCTCGGCAGTAAAAAGCATTCCATTGCGTGCATTTCGGGTAGGCATAACACAGTCGAACATATCCACTCCCAATGCAATATTTTCCAATAGGTTAATTGGCGTACCCACCCCCATTAAATAACGAGGTTTATCCAAGGGCAATACATCACAGACAACATCTGTCATCGCATACATTTCTTCTGCAGGTTCACCCACTGAGAGACCGCCGATGGCATTAGCTGGAGCGTTTTGTTTTGCTATAAATTCAGCGGATTGTTCCCTCAAATCTTTGAAAACACTCCCTTGAACAATAGGAAATAAGGTTTGAGAATAGCCATATAAAGGGGGTTCTTTTTGGTCTTGTTCAATGCATCTTTCCAACCAACGGTGAGTCCTATACATGGATTTTTTTGCATATTCGTAGTCACAAGGATAGGGGGTGCACTCATCAAATGCCATAATAATATCTGCCCCTATTTTTCGTTGAATAGAAATCGCATTCTCTGGAGTGAAAAAGTGATAAGAACCATCGATATGAGATTTAAATTTGACCCCTTCCTCTTTAATTTTCCGATTAGCCGATAATGAATAAACCTGATATCCGCCGGAATCTGTTAAAATTGGACGATCCCAATTCATAAATCGATGCAAACCCCCAGCTTGTTCCAATATCGATGTTCCGGGGCGAAGGTATAGATGATAGGTGTTTCCCAAAATAACATCGGGATTTACCACTTCTTTCAATTCTTTTTGATGAACTCCTTTGACTGTAGCTGCAGTACCCACAGGCATGAAGATCGGGGTATGTATAGAGCCATGATCTGTTTTTAAAATCCCTGCGCGGGCTTTAGAAGATGGGTCGGTTGTCTCGAGTGTAAACACCATTAATTTTTATCCCACCAAAGATACCATTTTGGAATGGTGGAATGATAAATGTTAATGCTTTGGTGAAAAATCACTTAAAATAGAAATCGGATGGCTTTGCTACTCCTTGGGCAAACCCTACTTTTGTTTCAATTAATTGATTCCATTTTATGCCCAATATTCAACAACTCGAATCGACAGTACAGCAGGTTCGAAGAGACATTTTACGTATGGTTCATAAAGTCAATTCAGGGCATCCAGGAGGATCTCTAGGTTGTGCTGAATTCTTTGTTGCCCTTTATCAAGAAGTGATGATTCACGACTCAAATTTTAAAATGAATGGTACGGATGAGGATTTGTTTTTTCTTTCCAATGGTCACATCTCACCAGTATTCTATAGTGTACTTGCAAGAAGTGGGTATTTTCCAGTAGAGGAACTGAACACCTTTCGCCTACTCGACTCGCGATTGCAGGGCCATCCTACAACGCATGAAGGACTTCCTGGTGTTCGAATCGCCTCTGGATCGCTTGGTCAAGGATTATCAGTTGCTATTGGTGCTGCTTTAGCGAAGAAACTAAATCGCGACTCCAAAACAGTCTATGTTCTTATGGGAGATGGTGAATTACAAGAAGGTCAAAATTGGGAAGCCTTTATGTATGCTTCAGCCAATAAAGTCGATAACATCATTGCAACCATCGATTTGAATGGTAAACAGATTGACGGCGCAACAGACGAAGTTCTCTCCCTTGGCAGTGTTGCAGACAAACTAACTGCATTCGGTTGGCTGGTTTTGGAACTAGAGGAAGG
>MDTB01010121.1_pt1 | contig 34142 bp, 46 predicted proteins | sample 811161 | NCBI WGS metagenome assembly MDTB01 (sample SAMN05326650, study PRJNA326480) | marine metagenome | isolation source: seawater | place: Mediterranean Sea | collected 2009 | reverse complement strand
TTTTCAATGATTGATGGGTCAATATCAAATGTTACACACTTATCTAAAAAGTCTGCTTTTTCAACCAACTCAGGTCTTAAAAACTTTTTAACATGATCGTTGTAAAACTTAACTTGATCCAAATACAAATCAAAATTAACATTTTCTACAAACCACTTGTCCCAATTATCATATGGTCCATGATCTGGATAATCTAGTAGGACATTTGGACCTATAACAATCTTTTTGTTTGGAAGGTTCTTTTTTATGTATTCATATGTGTTTGGGTGAAAACCCTTTGCATAAAACCAAAAGATATCATACCTATCTAGATCCTGCTCTAGTTCATCCTGAGATAGGTTCCATAGTTCATCAACCATGAATCTGTTTTCTTTATCGTTGTTAAGAGCATCAACATGATGATTAAATGTTAAACCGGGGCCTCTATCACCACCAGGCTTAGAGCACATTAGTATTTTAAATTTTTTAGTCATAGAGAGAATCAATCCTACTGTATTGTTGTTTCTGTTTTAATTCTGATTCAATTCTTAGTTGGTCGTACCTGTGAACTCTGTCGACACTAATTGGGTTGGCTACATTGTAGATGTACAAAGGACGACGAACAGGATAGAAATGTTCTTTTCCAGCCATCTCTATCATTGGATACATTATTACACGATCCCAAGTAAACTTATAAAAACTACCATCTTTTTCTAAGAAATCTTTATCTTGTATTTTTAGAAACAGTTCTTTTCTAAAGCTTCTTAAATGTGAAAAAGACCATCTTTTATTTCTTATATTTCCAATCCAGTAATCATCTTGAACATCTGGGGAGACAATTCTACCACCAACGCTCTCCAAATAGGAACCAGCTGTTATCCAAACGTCCTTATTAGTGTAAATTTTACTTAAATGTGATAGAACTTTTGAATTTATAAGACGGTCATCCCCATCCAAAGCAACTATAATTGATTTATCTTTTGCCATTCTCACAGCATTATAAAGGTTTTCTAAAGCTTTTTTATTGGTGTCATTATCAATTAATTTAAAATTGCCCTTGTGCTCTTCAACAGTATCTTTTACAATTTTACCAGTGTTATCTGTTGATGCATCATTTATATATATAATATCATAATTATCGTACTCTTGATTGATTGCAGACAATACATTCTTTTTAGCCCAACTCTCACAATTGTAAGACAAAATAATTATTGTAAAATGAATGTCATTCAAAAACACGACTCCAGAAATAATCAGCTCGGTTTTCAAGATATGAGAATATTTCTTCTACATCCTTATTCCACCAGTCTTCTTTACTGTGCTGAACATTGTCATTGAGTTCCATATCACAACCTAACAACTTAGCTTCAATAACAAACCTCGGACATGTATCCATGCCTTGCGGCAAGAAACATATGCCCTTTGACATTGCTAGTTTTTCAAGGAACTCTCCATACTGTAGTCCCCAAACAACTTCATAGTCTAGATTATTTTCTTTACACCACTCTTCTGACTCAGAGGCTCCCTTTACCCAGCTGTTCGAACCAAGTACAATCCATTTATTGTTTTTGGAGTTTAAATGTTTTTCTCTGAGTTCCTTAATGTAATTTAGGCTTTGCTGACTAAAAACAGAAGATAGAACTACAGAGTTTGATCCTGCATCATAGTCAATCTCTTCGTGGTGAATTGATCTTTGCGATTCAGACATAAAGAACACTTTTTCTGCAGAAGATAAAAAGCTAGCAATTTTTTGGCCTTTCTCTGTATTCTTATAATCGCACCTCTCCCCCTCTACAGTATTGTACAATTCTGGATTTCTATGCTTGCAAAACTTGTAATCAAACTCAACTACAGAGTAAGCCAAATTAGCTTCAAGAAGATGGTCTAAAACCTCGTCTTTTAGTTTTGATATATTTCCAAACACCCACTTACAGTCTTTAAATCTATTAATGGTTGAAGCATCTAACAGTTCTGAATTTACAGCACCGATCTTATCAGACGGAGTTTTGTTTATAAGAGACTGGAAAGTTAGCTCTGCTCCACCGCTATATTGATTTGCGAAAAGATCACTTACAAAAATATAGTCCGGATCTTTTAATAGAGACTCTGGCAATAAAGACTTTTGCAGATTGTCTAATATATTTCTCTCCGTATGAGTCTCTAACAGTATTTTCTTTAGCTTCTTAGCCCAAGATGCATACATTCCATAATTGTTATGTAATAAACGCAACTTCTTTTTAAAATCTCTTTCACTAGGAAAACACCACATTGAATTTTGTGGAACAACATCTTTCCAAACGGCTTGCTTTTGTACGTGGCTAAGAGTATAATCAACCTTTAGAAAAAGAGGCTTTCTCTTAGACTTTCCTTTTTTATCTTTTACATGTCCATATAAAAAGTCTAGATGCCCAGACCAACCAGGAGCCAAAACCGGCAGACCATTATACGCTGCTTCAAACAATGGAAGGCCATAGCCCTCGCCGTGAGTAGCAGTGATCAAGCCTTTGATACCTGGATGGCAGTATAAAGAGTTCATTTCTTCCTGTGTCAAGTCACCATGTAACAGGTGAATCTTACACTTCACGTCGCTTCCAGATAAGCCCTTATTTACTAGTAGCTGTTCTAGTTTAGCTACTGTTGCAACTTTATCAAAATGACAATTCTTAGCTAAGTTCGTCTTTATTACTAAGCCAACATTATCATTTTTGAATTCCTCCAAAAACCAAGTGATGCAGTTTTCCATATTTTTTCTGGTCGACCACTGGGATACGATCAAATAATTGTTTTCACATGGCAGATCTAATTTAAAATTTTCATCTTTCTCTAGTGTTTTAATTGGATAATTTATAACATCTATTTGTGAACCACAGCCAACGTTTCTTTTTTCATTTTCATTAACTTGCATCATATAACTGGTGTTTTCAAAGACCCACTTTGAAAACTCAGAAGGCACAACTATTTTGTCTACTTCGTGGCTCTTTGCTATCCAGTTCTCTGATACCTTTGTAGTTTCAATTCCAGCAGTAACACATATACAATGATCACCTTTTCTGGTAAACTCATTAAGGATGCCAACCCTAATGTGCAAATCAAAGTGAACATTTTTCATGTCTACATTAGCAGTTTTAATTCTTAAACTATTGATCCATCTACTTTCATCAGATTCTTCCAAAATCCAACTAGTTCTACCCCAGTCTAAACATTCTAAATATATATCTAAAGCTTCTTCTCTTTCTCTAAGGGCTCGCAGGACTAATCTAGAATGTTCTCCATATCCAGATTGAGTTAATGCCGGTGCTTCTACTAATACTTTGCGTTTCATTTTATGTTTACTAACTCCCAAGATTTGTGATTTCTAGTTTCCCAAGAACCATGCTTTTCGTGAATACCTAAAAGCGTTTCTTCCCAAAGTTTACAATAGTTATCATGACCGTAGTTTTGCAAAACATGGTTTCGGCCTTGTTGGCCCATCTCAAGTCTCTCTTCTTTAGGCATGTTATACATTGTTTCTAAAGCCTCTATGAAGTCTTCTTTAGAAACCCTATCCTCATAGATGTAAGGCACCTCTTGAGATCCAATGACAGCCTTAGAGCTTGGCTGTATGCCCACTCCAAACCAGTTATCTTCACCATCTGTAACTTGTTCTTGCAACCCACCTGTCATGTTTACTATAATTGGAACTTCGCAAGCTAATGATTCTAACGTTGCTAAGCCAAAGCCTTCTGCATCAGAAATATTTATAGTACAGTCGCAAACACCATATAAGACAGCTAGTTGTTCCGGAGGCATCTTATTGACTGATAGCATTATGCGACCATCCAGCGTGTCTGTTTCAATCATCAAAGCCTCAAGATCTTGTCCATTATCATCTTTTGGCTCAGTGTGCATAATTAAACAAGCATTATCACGTCCTACCTTGTCAAGGAACTCTGAAAACCACCATATAACTGAACCGGACATTTTTCTTCTGGCATTCCTATTGTTCCAGAAGAATAAAAACTTTTTATCACCATTGCTCTTTAATCCAAGATTGTTATTTTTCCGGAATTCATCAATTGTTTTTTCATCTAACTTCCTAAAAATATCAGTATCAACAGTGTGGGGGATTCTCATCCTATCTACTTCTGGTGCAACAACACTAACAATATCATCAGTCACTTTACTTATTGTTGCAATAAAATCATTCGACATATAGTATCTTCTATTATATTTTGGATATGGATAATTATCCCACACATGATAGTATACAATTGGCATTACAGATCTGATTTCGTTTTCTATTTCCCACAACCAGCCCCAGAATCTTGGATCAGTCATAATCCACACCATGTCTGGTTTGTGTGACTGGATTAGGGACCTTACTTGATCTTGAGTTCCATACCCGTCTACCGGATAGATAATCCAATCATCTTCATAGCCCTCAATCCTTATAGGATCATACTTGTGATGTTTGATCGCTCCACCAAAACACACAAAACTAAACTTTCCAGTTTTTAACATTGCCTGAATCATGTATCTTGTTTGAGTTGCCACACCAGATGGGGCTAGAGGGTTATCTGCTAATACAAATACTTTTATCTTTTTATCCATTATTTAAATTAATTCCTGTAATCAAGGGCAGTGTGCGGTATCTTTGAACTCGCAATATCTGCATGATAGTCTATTCTTAACAAAATTTTTAGACTTAATGTTAAATATTGCCTTTTTTAGCAATTGAACGGCATTGTCTATTCGTTTTTTGCCATTAGAGACTCTAAAAATTTCTACATTATTTTTACTAGCTGTTCTCTTAAGAAGAGCAAAGTGAGTCTCTATGTTGTCTGGGTCTATATCATGCTTTTCAGCAAAAAACTTTTTATAAAGTGACAGCTGATATACAATCAAAGCTTCAGATTTTTTCTGGGCTTTCCAGCCCCAAGAGCAAGACTTCCAATCAATAATATGATACACCCCATCATCTGTTTTTATAACTAAATCTATAAAACCTTTAAAATTAATATTAGTTTCAAAGTCATTAATTGTTTCATACAGTCCTTCCTCTACGGAGACTATACTATAATTACCAAAATGGCTACTCAAAGCAGGGAGGATATTGGGGATTATCTTTTCAGACTGACCAAGCATTTCAACAACTAGGTCTTTGTTTAAAGTCGAACGATCTAGTGATCTTAATTCACTACCAAATGCTTCTTTGAATACTTTAAATCCGTCTATAGAGTTATCGGGGACTATGTTTTCACAAACACCATGAATTGCAGTACCAAATGCAGTGTACTCGTTACCAACGTAATTGCTTAACTGGTCTATGTATGCTAGTTTGTGTCTAAAGGAGCATTCACTCCATATTTTTAATTCTGAATAACTAATCCTTTTTCTTTTGTTGTCTAATACTCGTTCTTCTTCTTGTGGGTTTTGCTGTTTCTTGCTCAACTGGTCCATCGATGTTCTCAACCTTTTCTACTTTTCGCTTTACAGTTTTAGCAGCAGGCGGTTTATTTTTTATCAAAACGAACGTCCAGTCTTTAGACCTGTTTTCTTCTTTGGTAAAGTTATTTACCGATTCTGCTTTTAAACACTGCCAACTATCAAAAGTATACCCGTTAAAGGATAAAAAATCAACAACTTTTTCTTCATCAGTAAACGATAAACATTTATCAGTAGCAAACTGCCTCTTTGGTGCAGTAACACGTACTTTAATTTTCTTTTGAGTTGTCTTTGTAGTGTCAACATTTTCGCGATCTCTAACATTTATAATTTCAAATTTCATCATTAACCTCACTGTCTATTGTAATAATTTTACTGTAAAGAACTGGACTTAAACTTTTCAATCTTTTGAAGTCCTTATGAAAATAGAAAGCTTCAAACCCATTCGCAAAATATTCATTTAAGGATGTTATTGCGTATGGAGAATAAAAAAGATCAAAAGTCAAGGGCCTCAAGAAGGCATACCCAACATCGTAATACAAAAAATTATCAAAGTTTACATCATATTCTGTTTTCATATAATTTTGCAATCCTAAGTTAGATTCTAGTTCTGAATCCATTCTGGAGTGTAGTGATTGTCTCTTTATCAGGAACTCACTTTTTAGCTCTCCATCTTCATAAATCAATTGATCATATTCAACTTCAACAGCATGAGCTATTTCATGAACAACATCATCTACAAAATCATCTTCACCATCTTGTTCATTGGTAACATATATTGTACCATCATGATACGCAGCGTTTAAATCTCGTGACTCTATAAAATCAAACTGACCTATCATTATATAATCAACAGTTCTAAACAATCTGTTGTTTACTAAGTTCTCTATTTTTTGTAAGGCTAGATTAAGATTAAAGTCTTTTGGCAGATCATCTTTTACATAAACTTTTATATTTCCTAAATCTTTTTCATGAAATGATTCTTTGAATTGTTGTGAACTATTCTTAATGTATTGTTGGCTCATTCTATTGTTAGATTCTTTTTTGCTTCTTCTAGCTGCTTAGCTAGCTCTACGTGTCTTTCATAAATTTCTTTATTTTGTTTTTCTAAAATTTCTTTTCCCAAATCAGAATCATATAAAGCTTGGTGATAGCCACGAATCCAATTTTCTTCAGCAACCGCCATAACAAACTCTGGAAATTCAGTGGCCATTACCTCCACTATCATTTCTACTGTTACATTGTCATCTTCAGGATCTAATTTTTCACCAACATGATTTATTATTTTCTCTTTCAATTCTGTAGTTGGTTCTACTTTTTGTTTTAATCCGGGGGAAAAAGAAATATTATCCTCCTGAAATAGGGCGTCAATTTCTTTTGGGTCATAAAATGCATTTACATCATTTTGTACATTTTCTACACTCTCTTCATGAATCACATCTTCTTTATTTTTTTTAGACATAACTTACTCCTCTCTTTTAACAATTATAATATTTTAGAAGCTATGGTTGCAACTTTTGATCTCTCGCCCTTAACCAGGGTAATGTGACCAGCGACTTCTTGATCTTTAAACTTCTCTATAACGTAAGACAAGCCATTAGTAGTTGAATCAACATAAACATTATCAATCTGTTCGACATCCCCTGTTAGGACTATCTTTGTGTTTTCTCCTATTCTCGTTAACACTGTTTTTATTTCGTGCCTTGTCATATTTTGTACTTCGTCAATTATAACGAAAGAATTAGATATAGACCTACCACGTATATAAGTCATAGCTTCAACCTCTATCCGACCTTCATCAATATGCATATCTAGTGTCATTCTATCATTACCAAACAAAAATTGCAAGTTATCTTGTATGGGTGCTAACCATGGCATCATTTTTTCTTCCATGGTGCCAGGTAGAAATCCAATATCTTTACCAACAGGCTCAACGGGTTTAGTTACTATTACACGATTGTATTTTCTATCATCAGCTTTATCTCCAAAAGTTTGTTGCAATGCCGCAGCTAATGCCATCAACGTTTTACCAGAACCTGCTTTACCAATAAGACTTACGACTGGAACTTTGGGATCCATTAGTAAATCTAGCGCAAAAGACTGTTCTTTATTTTTTGGCTTCACTCCCCAAACACCTGTTTTAAATGAGCTTACCTTTTTTAGTGGCTGACTATAACCGCAAAATCTGACTAAAGCTGCTTTCTTTTCATTTGAGTTGGATACCAACATAATAAACTGATTAGGATTAAAAAAACCATCATCAGGCTCAAAAAACAAAGGCTTATCGTTGTATATTTTTTCAATAATCTGATCATCAACCAGGTGAGTTACTAGTCCAGTATACAACCCAGAAACATCATCAACGACTTGTTCAAAATTATAGTCTTGCGATTCCAATCCCAAAGAGTCACACTTAACTCTCATGTTAATATCCCTGGATACAACTACAACTTTACAGTCTTCTTCGGAACTCTTTTCTTTTATAGTTAAAGCCGTAGCGACTATTTTATTGTCAGAATCTTCTAAGTCCAGATCATCTGGTAATAAGAACGGGTCATATCCTTTGACATACACCCTGCCGCTATTTTCGTCTATTTGAACTCCGTCAAATAGATTGCCCATTTCTCTTAGTTTATCTAAAAACCTTATTGTATTTCTAGCTTGAATGCCAACCGGGTCTTGTCTTTTTTTATGTTTGTCAACTTCATCTAGCACTTTTAGGGGTATAAGCACATCATTACCGTCACGCGAAAATGCGGTCATACAACTAGAATCTGTTAGGTATATATTGGTATCTAATAGATAAATGATTTTCAATTAATAACTCACAAATAAAATCTCGTACACAATTAATTAGTTCACTGTTCAACAATAGTCCAATGAGTTGGAACTGTTTTATATATTATCGTGCCTTTTCCATTTTTGAAAGGTGTTTTTGTATTAATTTCTTTATATATGTATTTTTTTTCTGAAAACGTGTATTGTTCTGTCTTATTATCAATAGTATGACAGGACAACAATGAAGGTATAACGACGCTGCACAACATGTAGTATATCATTTTATTTAAATTTATTCCTTATGAAAGATAGTTAATAATGTGTATATAGGATTGAATATGCTTAAAATCTTGAAATTATTGACAGCAATATTGCTTTTGGCGCTGACCAGTTGCAATAATCCCATACAAAACGTTAAGAAAACTTTTAACTTTCCCACCAAAGCTTTTGTTAAAATATATAAAATCCTTAATGTCGACAAATGCAATACAAAAGAAAACTGCAAAGTAGGTCAATTTAACAGCACAGGATCAGGTATTTCAATTGGTAGAATGGGCTCTGACTCGCTAATACTAACAGCAGGGCATGTATGTTCAATTAAATTAGCTCCTAGTTTCTTAAGGTCTGTTGGTAAATATAAAATAGATATGAAGGTTCAAAACATATACGGTGTTACAGGTGATGCAAAAATAATCAACTCAGTCTATGATAATCAACTTGATTTGTGTTTTTTAGTTGCAAGAAATCTAGATACAAAGGCGGTATTATTATCAAAAAATGCCCCTAAACCGGGTGATAGAATTTACAGTATGGCAGCACCTAGTGGCATATTTCACCCACCAACAGTACCGCTGCTAGATGGTATCTATAGTGGCCAAATTAGTCCAACCAATTCAATGATAACCATGTATATAACATACGGTGCTTCTGGGGGCGGTGTACTGAATAGCGATATGGAATTAGTGGGTATTATATTTGCAACGCACCCAAGCTATAAGACAGCTACTTTAGTGTCCTCACATTATTCTACGTTGCTTTTTACTCATGAGTCTTTTTTAAAATTGAGAGAATACTTACAAAAAAAGATTGATTCACAAATTAAAAATTAATTTTTTGATATTTTACGTATAGTCTATATCTAAGATTGATACCGTACCCTGTTCCAGGTGGAGAATACACAGGGTTATAATATATATCTTTTACTTTTGATTGTGCTGCAATGTCTCCAAGAAACTCTAAAGATATTCTGTCAATCGTCAAAGTGTAAGTGTCCTCTTCGCTAGTAACCTTTTTATGGTTACTCATTTTAGCTCCTAAGATTTCATACTTTTCAAAAAACTTAGAAAGGAATTTTTCAGACTCTGCTGATGTTATTGATCTAGATCTAGTTTTCTTTCTTCGCGTAGCCATCTTTATACCAACCTCCACCCTTCAATAAAAAAGAAGACAAGCCAAATGTTGAAGAGAATGTCTCACTCATACAATTCGGGCATATTTGCACCTCATCTTCTTCTTCTTTCTCTTGTAAAGTAATTATCCTTTCTTCCTCGTAGCAGCACTCTAAACATCTATATCTATATATGGGCACTCAGATAACCTCATCTACTAACCCGTATTCCAAACATTGATCAGCATCCCACCAAATATCGTGTTTCAATATTTGATCTAGTTTATCTTGTGGAATTTTTGTATGCTCTTTGTATATGTTTTTAATTTTCTTCATAAGCATTTCAGAATTGAGCATATCGTCTTTCATTTCTTGAAATTTACCCCACATAATGCCAGACAGTTGATGTACTAACATGCATGCATTTTTGTGCATATACCTCTTTGTACCAACTACGCTCATAAGTGTTGCTGCACTAGCAGCACAACCGTCAATTACCGTATGTACCGGTACCTTTGACTTTAATATATAGTCTACTGCAGACAGGCCTGCAAACACACTACCACCATAACTATTAATGTGCAGCTTGATAGGACTAGCATTCATATCAATATCATATGTTGTAGCACGATTAAGTAAATTATTATTCATATTGACTATGGCTTTATTGAGTCTAAGGATCTTTTGTCTACTCACGCCAGAGTAAAAGAAAATTTTATTATTCGAAAATTCAACCAGGTTATTCTCATCGCTGTCACTGTTTTCAAAAGGTGATTGAACTTTTTTAACTGTAACAACTTCACCGGTTTCTTCTTCTAGACCCCAGTGGTAATCTTTCATTGCTTTTGTTGCTCCAGAATAATTGCTCTAATTTCCTTAAGCTCCTTAATTGCAGCCATGGAAGCTTTTCGCAACCTTCTTCCTGCTGAAGCGTTTCCGTTTTCGCACTTTTCAGCATCACTATCAATTACTTCTGATAACTCTGCTAATAAAGTATTAAATCTATCTAAAATCATTTTACTTCTCCTTTTAAAATGGTGGACCTCCACGGACTTGAACCGTGAACCTGCCGGTTATGAGCCGGATGCTCTAACCAATTGAGCTAGAGGTCCTTTGATGCTTATTAATATACTATATATTTTGATATGTTTCAATTAATTTTTTACGAATTGTTTTTCTAATTCCTGGATTGACCTTGAGCACTAGTGGCATAATCTCATGCCTGACGTGGTTTCTCATATATTTTGTATTGTTGTTACTCGGATCTTTGACATGCTCTACGCAATAATTTTCAGCGTACCTTTCAAAAGCTTTTTTTTCTGTCATCAAGAATGGTCTAAAGATTTTATTGTTTCTATTATATGGAATCATTTTTGGATTACCATGAAAACTAGACATTAGCCAAGTTTCTACAACATCATCCAAGTGATGGGCGGTAATAATAAAATTACTATTCAAGCTTTCTAGAAAGTTGTATCTTTCGTCTCTCCAAAATTCTTCAATAGACCTTCTACCTTTTGTACCTTTAACTCTTCCAACTGTTAGTATGATATTATTTTTTGCACAATATTGTCTAACAAATTTTTCAGCTGCGGCAGAATGATATGTATCGTGATTGAAATAAGCTACTTCTACTTTTCTTCGTCCCTTAATTAAAAAATTCACAACTGCCATGGAGTCGACTCCACCAGAACAAGCCACTGTAACCCTTGATGGTATTTTGCCTATAATCCTGATCATCTGATTGCGTTTCCATGAATTTACTAACCTTAGTCGATAAATTGAATTTTGTCAAGTGTTTAAACATTTGGTCCAAAACTTTTTTCAGTCTCTAGGTTTTCTAGTTCTGAATTTAGTATTTTTTCTGCTTTTTTAATTTGATCTATAGTATCCGCAGTTCCTAACCTGCTTTTAAAATCATCAATAGCAAGTTGTATTTTTGGTGCCGGGGTATTAGTTGTACCCTGCAGAGAGTCAGCATACTTTTCTACATTTGCTAGAAATTTTGCCTTTAGTGCGCTATATGGATCCTTTTCTGTTCCCAAAACTTGCTGAGGTGTTTCAGAATCTAAAACATCTCGCGCCTGCTTATCTGTCTGTGATTGCGGTTTTGTTATGTTAACCGCGACTTTAGACTTTAAATTTGGCGGAGCTGTCAACTTTGGTATCTCCAGTTCTTCTATTATGATACCCTGTAATAGAAATTTTTTCAACTCTTCCTTTATAATTTTTTCTATTTTGTTCATTTTCTATTTTCTGAGTCGTTTATAAACTCTTCCAAGTCAGAATCATCCATATTGTTTATGATCCCCATAGCTAGTTGAACTAATTTTTCTCTATCAATGGCTTCTTCTAACGCTCCAGCTGATCTTGCATTATCTGATTCTAGATAATGTTTTACGGAACCTATGTAGTCTGCAGCTTTTGTTATTTTGCTTTCAACCCATTCTTCTAGATCGGTTTGGTCGTCAAACATCTGTAAAAGTTCTTGCGAATATTTCGCTAGCTTATACAATTGTGATCTTGCCATTGAACCCTCTCTTTCTTGGATCTCTGTTTCAAGCTCAAAAGAATCTAATTCTTCTTTGATAAGTTTTATAATTTGTAATTTATCAATATTCATCGTTACTCCTCGCATAGTACGTATAATAAATAGCTCACTAGTGCTTATTAAGCCATTTTTCCCTCGTACCCATTACGTGATCCATCAACGGACAAACAACACACCAGTTTGTATTTTGGTTTTTACCCATATGGTGTTCGTAATGCCATGGGCACCATTTTTTAAAAAAATCAACATGCTGATGTGTTTTTCTATGTAAAACCATATAAACAAGTGCATACAACATAGCAACAATTGCAAAAGGTTTGGATATCCACAGTAAAGGAACGTGAATTAGCATTCCTGCTAAAGTTAACCAAGTTTCGTTATGAAATATTTTTTCAGAGTAGTCTGGATCATAGTTACCGTTTTTTCTTGCAAGGCCATGATGTTTCCAGTGAAATTTTAATTTAGATTTTCCTCGGGGTTTATGCAAAAGTATATGTATATACCAATCTAGAAAGTTGGCATACAAGAATCCTAGCAATGCAGAAAACAACGTAACTATCCCAAGACCAAATACCTCAATAAATGTGAATGATTAGGGAGACAAAATGCCCCTAAAAGTAACTAGGCTTGAGGAGGTTTGTTTTTAGTTATTTTTTAGTGTTTTTGCTTTTTTGCAAATTTCGCTAAGATCTAGACCAGCACAGTCTATTTTATTTCTTGTTAATTGGTAGTGGTGTACAAAGCCATCAAACTTAGCTTTAGTGGCAGGTTTATAAACGCCCGTAATAGGCCGAGAATCGCCGTCTAACGGCGTTTCTAGTGGTATCTTTAGTTTTCTATGCATTGCTTCGTAAAGGGCCGTTAGAGCATCCAATTGGACGTCGTAGAATCCAAGCGATTTTTTAAGCTTTGCACCATGGCACCTTAATGGTTCTATTATTGGTCTTTCCCCAAATCCATTCTTAACATACCAGTCTTGATATTTTAGATAATAAGCGTTAGAAATCTCAACACCTATAGAGTTATGATTCCATAATCTACTACCAGCTTGCCATGCCGCATGCTGAGTGTCTAAAAGTTGATATATCGTACCATCGTTGTCTATGCAAAAATGAACAGATAATCTTCTTTGTTTGCCAATCCTTGCACAAGAAGCAGCAGAGAGAGCGGCATCCCAATGCGTAACAAAAAAGTTTGGACTTCTATCTGGCTTTCCAGCATAAGAAGAGTATGTCCCTTTGTCGCAATCTAAACCACCTGGCTCATCCCACAATACAACTTTATCCCACTTTATATCGTAAAACTGTCCGTTGTGAACCAATTGGTTTTTCTTTTTTGGAGAACATATAAGATCTTGCTTGTAGTGAGATATTTTGCTTTCTCTTTCGGTCCAAACCCTTCTGTAAGTTTGAGGACCCACTAAACCATCTGACGTTATGCCTAAGTTTCTTTGCCATTTCTTTACAGCTTTGACCAAGTCTTCATCAAAACTATCCTCACCAAACCACTGTGGAGTCCAGCCTAGTTTGTTTGCAGAAGCTTCGTTATAAAAATTTTTATCTTTTACACTCATTGTTTTTTCCTTTTTATAATCAAAGACGATGATCTGATTTTGTCACCGAGTCCATCAACAATTTGTATATTCAATGAGGCGCAAATTTTAGATTCTGGTATTTCAACTGAAAATCTGTCTCCACCTTTTGCAAATATATCAGGATTTATTTTTTCTAATGATTTGCAAACAGAGGGGTCTTGGTCTATTGAGAGAAACACTTCGTCGACGCAACTTAAAGAAGATACAATTTTTAATCTATCTTCCTCCTGCATAAAAGGTTTTCCTTTTTTTAGACTAGCTTGCCAATCATTGTTAACAATTACAACCAGTTTATCTCCTAATTGTTTTGCTAATTCAAGATATTCAATGTGGCCAACATGAAGGGGATCAAAGTATCCGCTAGCAACAACCACCTTTTCTAAGTTTTTTTCTTCCAAGTTTCTTTCCTTTGTTGGAACATGTGCAGCAGCCACAACAACAGCAGCAATGATCTGGGTTAAATAAGTTTGCAATCCGATGAATTATACCTTTCATAATACGGCCTCCTTTTTACAGTTATATATTTAACTATTCTTCTGCCATGGATTTAGCACCTCGGCATTTCCATTTTTTTCTAGAAAGGGCGTTTGCGCATGGTGGGTTTTTACATTTTTTAATTTTAAGGGAGCGAGCACAATATGCATCACCTTTCTTAGTGCCGGGTCTGATTCTGTCGCCGCCACTTTTTGCTTGACCTTTTTGCCCAAACGAACGACACTTACCATTTACACGCTTTGCAAAGCGCTTTCCTTTAGAAGGCTTGCATGGCTTTTTCTTTTTTTCTAAAAAGAGATCTACCTCTTCTTCAATTATTTTATCTAATTCAGTTTGAGTCATGACTTTTTCCTCTTTTTCTTTTTCTGCCTTACGTTTATAGCTTTTCCTTTTCTATTTGGGTTAGGATCTTTTTTTCTTTTTTTCTTTGCTCGCTTATCTCTTTCTTTTTTACTCATCCTAGATCTGTCATCTGCATCTCTACAATATGGCTTGGTTTTTTGACCAGGCTGCTTTGCACAAGGCTTTCCATCATATTTACCACCGGTTTGAACCCAGCCACCGCCTTTAAACCAGTCACGCAAACTGTAGCCTTTACTGCTGGCTCCTTTTCCGTCACGTTTACCGCCTTTACGCTTTTTACGCTTTTTGCGTTTTTCATCAAGAAATTTATTAATTTCTTCAGCAATAATCTGGTCTATTGTTTTATTCATTTATTTTTTACTCTTGTTACCCCAGTTCTTAGCACCAACCTTGCGACACTTAACCAACGCACCAGATGCATATGCAGACGGCCAAACATCGTATCTTGATCTTACTTTGTGGTAGCAGGCATCTTTTTTACCAGAAGATTTCTTTTTTCTTTTAGCAGTTTTTCTCGCTCTTTTCTTACCTTTTTGTTGCTTTTTCTTTTTTTCATCAATCAAATCTTCTTGCATTTCTAGAAAAATACGAACACCGAGGTCGACGTCTTCTTTTGTGATGTTTACTTGTTTTTTATCACTAAGAATATAGTCTCCATCTTCATGCTGTCCAACGGCACCCATTCCTTTCAAAAAGTCTTCAAGATCAAAGTCTTTTGGCAAGTCTAAATCTTTTAGTTGATCCTTTAGTGCTTTCAGGCCTGCTGCGCCGCCTTCTTTTTCTAACGTTGATTTAATATTGCTTTTTATTTCACCGTCAGAAGCTTTTTCTTTTAAGAATTTACGCCAATTTTCTAGTATAAGTTTCATTAGTTTTTCTTGTCTCCATAATAAAATAAGACCCAAAATATTATTAGCCAAAATATAATATTACTTGCATCCATATATTAAATAGTATTTAAATTGGAAAAGGATACTAGACGTGTCAGTGTTAGACAGAAAAACTTTCACCGCAACCGCAAGTTCTTTTTGCATTTGGGTTTATAAATTTAAACCCTGTTTGATTTAATTCATTAACAAAGTCTATTTGTGTTCCCATCAAATAAAGGTAACTTTTTGGATCAACATAAAGTTTAACACCAAGGGTTTCTATGACTCTGTCGGACTCGTTCTGGTTGTCAAATTGTAATCTATAAGTAAAGCCGGAACATCCTCCACCCTTTACTCCAGCACGAAGGCCAGTTTCTTGTTTTTTGGCGAGAAGTGTTTTTATTCTGTTTGCAGCGGATTCAGTTAGAGTTATCATTTTTATTCCTATAATCTTCTATTGCAGACCTGATCGCGTCTTCAGCTAAAACAGAACAATGAATTTTTACAGGCGGAAGGGAAAGGTGATTTGCAATATCTATATTTTTAATTTTTTGAGCTTGATCAAGAGTTTTTCCTTTTATCCACTCTGTTACCAAAGAAGAGGAAGCGATTGCTGATCCACAACCATATGTTTTAAATTTGGCATCTTCAATTATTCCATCTGTGTTAACTTTTATTTGAAGCTTCATAACATCACCACATGCTGGTGCGCCGACTAGCCCTGTACCAACGGAATTATCATCTTTGTCTAAAGAGCCTACATTTCTAGGTTTTTCAAAATGATCTATTATTTGTTTTGAATATGCCATAAACTAATTATAGTATTTAAATTATATAGTGTCAATAAAATTGGTGGAGGCAGCGGGAGTTATATTTTGTCCAGATCAATATCACCTGGACCCAAAGCTTTGGGATTGCTAGTAGCGGCAAAACGAGCATCTTGATCCTTTTTGATTTGATCGCGCAGTTCAAATGCTATATCATCTGCTTTTTGCGCATATTCTGGAGGGATTTTACTTAGAGCTGCGTGAGCTGACCTCAGTCTCTGCAAAGCTTTATCTTTTTCCGCACCTGAAGACATTTTATGATCAAGTTCTGCATATATGTATCTTTTAACCAAAGATTCAATATCAAGATCGCTAATCTCATTCAAAAAGTATCTTGGATTAATATGTTTTTTATTTTTTTTATAAAATTTTGGCATTATATAATCTCCTTAATTATAAGTAGTATCCAAAATAAGAAAAAGTTGGTGGAGATGGCGGGAGTCGAACCCGCGTCCAGAAAATCTCAAATAATACGTCATTCACAAGGTTAGTTGGTTTTTGGCTCCAACAAGCACATAGCACAAAAAATAAAGTTTTTTGCAACTTTGGGTATTAAGGTTGTTGCCACCCCAAGATAATTAAGCAGCGAGTGCGAAGTTATCTAGTTCAACGTCATCATTTGCGTTTATAAGTTTGAGTGTTTTTACTGTGCTCACTCACACATCCTTGCACGAATTATCATCCTTACCCTGTCGAAACCTAGTCATCCCCTTAGTTGTTTTCTTCAAGCCTTCTTCTCATACCAGATCGCTTTGGAAGCGTATCAGATGGATGATCATCTTGCATACCAATCTCACGATCTTCTTCGTCTCTCATATCTTTTTGAAAAGCTTGACCTTCTACAGAATCCATCATATCTTTCACTAATTCAATAAGCTCTTCGCGAGACATAGATTCAAAGTTATCAGGAATCATATAACTGTCTTTCTTACCAGTTAGGTCTTTTGATAAACCTCTAATGCTTTCTCTTTCATCATCATCACTCATATCAAGATCATCAAAGTCAACTTCTTCTTTAATGATTTCTTTTTTTTTCATTTAAAAACCATCTTGGATTAGTGTGTTTTTTGTTTTGTCCTGTAAACCTAGGCATATCTTATCTCCTTAGCCACGCCCATCTTTTTCTTTGAGCGGGATATTCTTTAAACTTTTCGTTTATGTAAGCTTCCTTTTCAGCTCTTAATAAATAGTATGCTTCTTTTCCTTTTAGTCCTGATAATCTTGCTTTAACGTAATCCCATAGATATATTGCATAAAAACCCAATACAAATGTTTCTAATTGCTGTTGAAAATGTATTGTTTCATGAGTTCTCGTGGTTTCAGAAATTTTACCTCTAGCAAACACAAAAGGAAAAAGAGCTATAGCTCCTATCGTTATGGGAGCAAGGTAAGATAGTATAACTGGTATTTTACTGTTTTCTACGAATATAGGTTTAAGTTTTTTTAACATTATTGCTGACAGTCTCCTTGAGTGGATCAATACACTCATCGGGGTTGTGCCAGTCTAGTACAATATCAAATTTACTAGAAGCTGATTCTACAATGCCCCGTCTATGATCTGATGATTCAGTCATTTCTTTATTTCTAATAAACTTTACATCAGGCGTCCACTCAACTAAGAGTGCGCCTATATTCTTATATAGTTGGGAATCTATCATGGATTCAACTATTTTGTATTCTGAACCTTCTACATCTAACTTGACAATTACAAATTCTTCTTCAAAATTACAATTTTCAGTAATCCAATCGCACAAATTAATGGTTTGTATTTCTACAAAATCATTATCATCTGTTGACTCTTTACCTTTAATCAAAGAAGAGCCAGTTCTAGCTCCCCAGCTTTGCAAGTAAAAATTCTTTGCACTATTTTCTGTATCAACACCTACACCGTGGATGGTTATATCTTCATCTATAAATTTTACTTTTTGCTCAATTATTCCAATTAATCCTGGATTAGCTTCAAAACAGTCTAGTTTTATATCATATTCTTCTAAGCTAGTTAGTGCCCAATCAATCGTTTGGCCAATGTTGCCTCCACAATCTAGAAATCTAATTTTTGTTTTCATAGTAAAATCCTTTATAAATTTAATAATTCTGATAAATGTTTTGGTCCATTAACCTTATGCCACCTGAAAGACTCTATATTATAACGATCTAAACTTGTTATAAGTCCATAATCGTTACCACCTGGATCTGTTTTATCACCAAAAAACGCAATCTCTTCCACATCTTTATTTTGTACAAGATATTCAACAACTTGACTTTTATCAAATCCCATGGGAGATATATCAATACTTATTGAGCCTCCTATAGAAACATTTAATTCTGGATACTTGTTACGTAAAAAATCTGCTATCTTCTGTCTTTCTTTGTATTTTTTATCCCACAAATTATAGAGTCTTCTTTCTAAATCACTAGCATCTCTACCAACAACACTAAAGTTGATCATACCTGTTCTATGTTCAATGTGGTTTCCAGTTTTAGTATTGTAATTACTTTTAATTAAAAAGTTTTTAAGATCTTGTATCAATTCTTTTTCAGGTTTAAAATGATTAGTTCGCATCAGCTCTCCTGAAGAATCTCTTAATTCATTCGCCATACAACAAAATACTAATTCAAAAAGACTAAGCATATTTTGAGGTATTTGTTCCCTAACTTTAGAAAAGTCAGATCCGGTTGCTAATACTAGATTTTTACCTGCAGACCAAGATATAAATTTTTTAACAAATCTATTGTCAGCTTTTTGCCTAGGCTTTGTAAGAGTACCGTCGACGTCAAATATATAATATGTTTTATTCAAGTTGTTCATTGACTTTATATTTCCTGATAAATATTTTAAGTTCTTGCAAAGTCAACCCTAATAAATTTGCGGCTTCTTTGTGGGATTTTGTGGCACTTAGCGCAAACTTAATGAGAGAATCTTTGAATATTAGATTTGATGTTTTCCATATAGGGAAACCAAATAGTTTACCGTTAACTAACTTTGCAGAATTTTCTAATTTGAGGGAAATTAATTCTTCAAGTGTTAATAGATTTAATCTAGCCTCAAACTCTTTATTAATTTTATTTTCTGAAAAGAGTTTTTTTGAAATGCTTTGATAATGGTTTCTACCAATGTTCTTTTTCTTGCTCATTCACTACTATCTAATTCGTGAATATAACATATCACATTTTATCATCAAAATAAATAGGGTATTTAGATTTCTTCAGGATTTTCTGGTATTTCGTCTTCTAATCCAGTTGGTTCAACATCCATGCTATCTTTTTCTTGCTCATACTCTGGAGTGGTGGGTTCTTCCAGATTACCGGACAATTCAGTTTCAAATTTATCTAAATAAAGCTTGACATTTGTTATCAAATAGTCGTAAAATGTTTCTTGGTCCTGCTCATTACCTAGCTTGCTGTACGCGTCGACTATTTGATTTTCTATCTTTTGGAAAGTCTCATATGCAATATCACGCCCGGTATGATCATCGTCAAAACCAGAAACACCAGAAGCAAAATCTTCTTTAGGGTCTTTTGGTTCTTCTTTTTCTTTCTTGTCTTTATCGATATCAATAAATCTTTCATCCTCAATATTAATATCAACTGATTCTTGTTCGTCTAGACCTTCAGGTCCAGTTTCAGCGTCATCATTAACGCTGATCGGTGCTAAAGTGTTTTTTATAGCATGTATTATATGAGCCCTGTATGATTGTCTCTGTTGAGAATCTGTGGTTATAACTTTATAGTCATCTTCAACAGTTGGAATTATGTTTTTAAGAAGCTTTTCTAGAACGTTAATACCAGTAGAAGGATGTGGAGTTTTATCAGGATCAGAAGTGGCCGCTTCAAAAATAAGGTCTCTTAAAGTGCCTCTAAGGTCCAGTTCTTCTTTCAGTGTATCAATTTTACTATTTAGCATATCTCTCTCTGAAAGAAATATTATTTTTCTTATCTGTTCTCTGATTTTGTGTTCCACAATTATTTTTTCTCTAGAAATCATGATTATACCTCTTATTAAATACTACGAAGTTTTGTGTCTCGTCTATGTTTTTCGTTTTCTTCTTCGGCATCTAGCCCTAAAAAGCCTCCAGGTGCCCCTTCAACCGATCCTCCACTCATAGACGATACTTCAGGGATCTCGAATTTTTTTGATACTTGAATTCCTTTTCCTTTAAATTTAACATCATAATTTTTCATTAAATTGCTAAAAGTTGAAGCTAGTGGTTTTTTGTTTTGTAAATTGCTTTTTTCTAATACTTTAACAGCATTGACAGCTTGTTTATATATATCATTAACTTCTTCTGCAGATAGAGCCTGAACTGCACTTTTGATTAATTGATCAGGTGGAGGTGCAACAGAAGGATCAGCCATGGCAACAGTAGAAGACAACATAATAAGTCCAGCTAAAAGTTTTTCTTTGAGACCTTCATTTATTTCTATGCTTTCTTTTGCCAAAAATGCATTTGATTTATCTACTAATCTAGGTTGGTCAAAGGGCTTACCATATTTAGTTAAATCTTTCCTGCCAGTATCCAATAGCTTTTTGTGTCCTTTTGAAGTTCTTCTTTTAGATATTGGCTGCCAGTCACCTTCTAGAACTAATTGCTCATGTACTAGTTCATTTAATACTTCGTATAAACTTTCATTCATAATAGATTTTTCTTGATATGTTTCTTCAGAAGGGAAACCAAGTATGTTGCGAACGTCAGCCTCTTCAACCTCTTCAGGTAGATATCTAGATATATCAGATCCATCTTCTAAAGAGCTGCGAAAATCACTAGCATCAATAGAGCCACACTCATCAGTTGTACACTCAACATACCAGTTCATTATATTTGCTGTCATGACTCCTGGCACTATTTGTCTAGGTGGCTTTGGAACCCACTCGTGAAATTTTGCAAACCGAAAGTAATCAGGTTTTCTGCTTTTGGGATCAGGCTTATCACTGGCAACTGGAATTATTAAATCTCCTGCTTTCGGAATAAAAACAGGTACATCGCCAGTTAAAACGTCATAGTTGGTTTGCACAGGCGAGTTCAAAGGGGACTGCATAACAGTTACCTTGCCTCCGTAACCAGTAGCATCTAAGTATAGCTCCCATATTTTTTTAGATTCTATAACTCCTATTTCTTTATCTCCAACCTTTTTTGGAATAGGAGATATGAAAATTATCAAGTGGTCAACTTTCTTTGCATCAATCATAAATTTAACTGCATCTAGATGCCCTCTTTGAGGTGGTTTAAACTTACCAGGATATATTGCGATCTTTCTTCTGATATTTGGATTATCAGTTTCCATGTCAACATCATCTTCAATTGATTCTTCTTCTAGTTTTTGTTCGCCTTGTTTTTTACGAAAAGGACTTTGATCCCCACGAGTTATAAAATCTCCAGTTATCTTAACTGGTTTTTCACCAAATAATTTTTTATTTCTTAAAACTATACCTTCATGTTCAACATCTGTACCAGCAAGGTCACCAACAGGGCTAGTTAAGGAGGCTAATATCTCTTTTCCAAGCTCTTGCGTAGCATGGTAAAATATCGCACCATTGACCGCTAATTGGCTGTCTGAGGCGTCCATTAACAATTCGGATAGTGGGGCACCCCCCATAATTGTTTGGAAAATTAATTTGCTTAAAGCACCAACTTTTCTACCATCTGAAAGGGTAACCATTTGTGTTTTAGGATTCTGCACACTTGAGTTATTTAACCACTGACCCAAAGTGTTAGTTATTTCTTTTTCTTGAAATTTTATAGTTACTGGTTGAGATAATACATTTTCAAAACTTATTTTTCTTAAGCCTTGCTTTGGAGCAGTTGCAACAACAGTATAAATATTAAAATTATAATCTTTGGCTGCCTTGGCTAGTTTGCTTTTGATTGATTCTAAAACATTTGGATCATACGATATTTCTGTTGCTTTAGATTTTGTTGGTTTGCCTGTATCTCTGTCAGAAGGGCGAATAAGTCCAGGTCTATAATTGTTTTTATGTTGTTTCTCATAAAATTGATTAACACCATGTATCGCAATAAAGTCTTCAGGGTACTTAACAACATTTGTCTTAGACCATACAAAGTCTGAATTTAAAAATATTGAAGAATCCTCCCACATACCAAGCAATTGTAATTCTTTTTTAATTTTTGGTAAAGCTCTGTTGAATATACCTAATATTACTTTGCCGGCAGCTATCATTCCATGCCCTTCGGGAAATCTACTGCTTAATCTATCAATAGTGAGCCCTTGGATATCCAGCTGTCCATTTTTGCCCATTACACTTCCACGATCTAGGGCAAATTCTTTTCCACCTGGACCGTCGACTAGTTTAATACTAGTATTAATACCATCAAACTTAATTGATGAAGAGTCGCTAGGAATTACTTTTTCAGGATTTTTCATTACAAACTTTGCAGCTGTTTCAAAAAATCTAAGTAAATCTTTACCACTATTAATACCAGGAACGGCAAAAGGGTGCTGCATTGCACCGCCAGCACCCCCTTCGTTTATAATGTTATTATCTATTTCTTTGCCCATTCCATCAATCTCTTGTTGAGAGCAGCTCTTCTGTTACCATACAGAGCTTCGTTAAGAGCATCAGCGTTTTCTGGAATGCGAAGATCTTCCTGATTTGTTTCATTAACCTTAGAAAGCATATTATGATCGGATGATCTCTGTCCGGAAGACCACTTAACTTGTACAGTATTTCCCTTCCTGGAAACAACCGTACCAGTACCTAGATCTTTATCTTCCTTGTGCTTTACCTTATCACCTTCTTTAAAGCGACTGGTCTTTTTCATAGAGCCTTCTTTTAGTTTCTGCTTTGGTTTCTTTGGTTTGACTGGCTTACCCAGCTCCTGCGGATTTTTCTCAGCTGCCGTTTTACCGGCAACCTTTCCTCTGATATCAACCTCTTCAATATCTTGCTCTTCCCTTACTCCTAGATAATAATCTTCCATATCTTGCATGCGTTTTGTGAGCTTTTTAACAGTTTCCATATCGCCCTTTTCTTTAGCAGCTTTTATTTTTGCTCTTAGTTCAGCTGCTCCGGGTATATGATCATAAGCTTCCTTCACGCGATCTGGTTCTTGACGGCGAAGACGATCTTCATTGCCTTGCCGCTGTGCTGCACCTCCTTCTTCAAGCTCTTCTTCCGAAATTCTACCTAAAGCGGTTCTGGTACCTTGTGTAGCACGACCTTTTTTAGCTAACTTGTCTTGCAAGCCATCTTTAGCAACAGAAAACAGTCCTTTTTGAGCTATATTTAATCCTTGTATGACTTTGCGGAGAGTACGATCATTTTCAATCCCCAACTTCTTCATATCATTTACAAGATCTGCGTATAATTTACCAATCTGTTTAGCAACAGTTGATGATTTTTGTCTAACCATTGCTTGCGTCTTAGCGGCTCTAGGATCTTCTACGCTTCTACCAGCTTGCCCCAGTGCTCGCTTGTCTCCCCCGACCGCCTTACCTACTCCCTTGGCAATCTTGCCTACGTTACCAGCGCGGGTCTTGAGGCCAGCACCTAAGCCACCAGCTCTGGCTTTAATTCTATCTAAAAGACCTTCATCAATCTCTTCACCATTCTTGATGGCTTCTAGTAGTTCATTTTTAATAATCTCTTTAAGCTTATTCTCATTCATTCTAAGATTCTCCTTTAGTTGAGCTTTAATATTTACTTTTATGCCATCTTCCCAGTCTCTGAATAGCATGTTACCTAATAAATAGGCTTCTTTTTCCATATTTCTTAAATGTGGATCTTTTTGAGCATAATTTATATCATTTGATGACGGTTTATTAAACATTCCGTTACAATTTTGATTATGATGCACTAATTCATGAGCTAACGATCTTAATATATCTTTTGGGTGTCTATTACTAGTAAATATTACAATTTTTTTCTCATCTGGAGAATAGTAAGCAGTTTTTCCTAATAATTTTTTAGCATTTTGATCATCTGTGTGAAATTCAATTGAAGGCCTGTTTTTAAATCCCATGTGCTTTTGGCAATAATCCATAAGATTATTTGCAACTGGCATTAGGCTGTTGGATGTTGAATGCATATTAACCCCTATAGAACGCAAGTCTATAGTGTAATTAGTTTAAATTGCGTGTTTATTCCCTGAAAAGGTGACGTCTAGAACTCTATCGCTGATTTCGCTTTCAATCCAGGTTTGCATATCTGCAGATGATTCGAATTGAAACATGTTTATACCGCTATAAATGCACCACTTTTGTACTTCTTCTAGTACATCAGCCTTGTTAAACACCAACCTGTTAACACCATTGATAGCCAAAGCCATTTTTAGACTATCCATATCCATCCAATTGATTTGCCTAGGTCGACCGGTGGTGGCACCAAACTCTTCACCTATTTCTCTGATCTTAGAAAAAATATCATCGGTACCCTCAAAAGGCTTTTCCCCAACATATGTTTCATATACTTTTGCAACACCCCAAACATCTCTTATGCTTTTAGGCGGTACACCATTCAAAATTGCACCTCCAACTGTGCAGTGAGATGAAGTGACAAAGGGATAATCGCCCCAATCAATATCCAAGCCAAATCCTTGTGCACCTTCAAATAAAATCTTAACTTCATTAAATTCAGGATTATCATGTATCTCACTATACATATCTACAAGATATCCATGCAATTCTGGTACTTCAAAGGCTCTAACTCCCTTTCTAGCATACTTGTCGCGGTAAGCTGGCCCGTTTCCCCGCTTTGTTGTACCGATAGTATTGTCTTTTGCATCTTGAGCCATATGAAAGTCGGTAATTATGTGTGCATTTGCAGCTATCTTGATAAGATTTTTAACATCAAAGCCAGCTTCCTCTAATTCATCAACCTCTTTGTTAAATTGTTCAATGTTAACAACACAACCGGGGCCAATAACAGATCTAATGCCGTGAAATACACCACAAGGTATATGATGAGTTACAAACTTCTTTCCTTCGTGATATATGGTATGCCCAGCATTACAACCTCCATTATACCTTACAACGTGAGTATAATCGTTAATTTTACATAAATGGTGGGCAACTTTACCCTTTCCAGAGTCTCCATACTGTAAATCAACTATAACATCTGCAATCATATAAATTCTCCTTAATGCGAATTGCAATTGAGCCTTATGATAACATATTTGTGGGGTTTTATGTACGAGATTTTTCCCATGGGGCAGGTTTTTCTGGATCTAGCAAATCTTCGGTTGAAACATCGTCAAATTCCAAATTTTCGTCATCTTCATCAAAATATTTTTCAATTTCTTCATTAACATCATCAGAATTTGCATAAAGAGCCTTTAAATAGTCTTTTGCTTTGTCAGCACTGTCAGAACAGCCTTGTTTTTTCTTTTTTTTGCCAGATTTTGTTACTTTGAACACGCATTTTCCATATCTTTTCCATGGCATCTTGTTTTTACCTCCATTAAGGACTGTTTTCATCAATCGACATCATTTTATCGTAACTGTTTATCTTTACAGCTGATAATTTGTCTAATATTCCACTATTTCTTAATAATTTGAAGGCTAAGTTCTCTACAGAGTACACGCCCTCCTTTTCATATCCAGAACTTCTAAGTTTTTTAACTTTTTGTTTCATTTTTATGGCTTTATTGTAGGCTTGTTTGAATTTTTTATCTTTTTGAAGCCTAAATACACGATCAATGTCTGCATGAATCTTTTCTGCCTTCATTGCAGCAGTTTTTTGGTCTATTTCTCCTGAATACCTTGATGGCGGGACTACCCACTCACCTTTTAGTAGAGAATATATCCCAGCAGCAGTGTGGTCCTCATCAATATCTTGAAAATACACTTCAACTTCGTGATCTTTAATCATGATTTCGTGCTTGTCATTCCATATTGACCTTTTGGAGTCCAAATATTGCTTTACCAAGTCATAATTTGAGTCTATATCATCAAAATCTAGCAAAACATGTAAGTCAATATCAGACAAATCATGCCAATTGTAACTTGCTATCGATCCAGTGATGATTATATCATGTATTCTCATGGTTTCATCAATTGAGTCAACCAAGTCTTCTGCTATCTCGACAAGTTTAAGCATTATTTTGGGGTCAAGCTGTTCGTTTGTCCAAAAATCTGGATGCAAACTGTCCTTCATTAGCAGTCTAGAGGTGTTAAACTCTCTTTCTTCAAGGTAATTTTTAAATATTTTGTTAAAGTTAGTCATTTTTTATAGCTTCTTGTGCAATTCTTTCAAATTTATCAGGATTTTTAATTTTTTCTACATTTCTAAATAGAAATTCTGAGTGTTCTTTGCTTAATTTAATTTTTCCACCGTCAAATTTGGCTTTATAAAAGGTTATGTTGTCTATCTCTTTTATTTTTTCTGGTGTTTTAAATGAAAGTTGAGTTTCTTCTCTCACTTCTCGCCTCAATGCTTTGATTATGTCCTCTCCTACGTGAGCATGACCACCTGGAAGGTCCCATTCGCCTTTAAATTTTTCAACATAGTCTGTTCTTTTTAAAAACAAAACCTTGTTTTCATTATCGAATAGCACAATCTTAGCTACACGACTGGAATCTTCTTTAGATTCTTCAAGAAAGTTGGACCATTTACTATTAAACATTTAAATATCCACAATTATAACTCTTCTATTCGGAGGTGGAGATGGCCAATCTGATGGTGGGCCAGGTGCGTCTGCTGGTTGTATATCTTCCAAGTAAAGATACATTGGCTCTGCCTCTTGCTCTTCAGCGTTTTCGTTTTTAACCAAAAGATCTATCAATAAATCATCTATGTTTATAATCATTTTTAATACCTCCTATAAATAACTAGTTTTTTATATACTAAATTCCTTGCTTTGTCAATTTCCATACAGCGTATGTCAAACCAATTGATGTGCAAATTAAAATTGAAGTAGTCATGGTATATTCCTCCCAATATTTTGAAAGCTATTTCAAAATTTATGAATCAAATGTACAATTAACTGAATTATCTGTTATAAACATGCCTTTCGACCATAACTCACAGAGGGGACCGTCTAGGAAAGAAACTCTTTTTAGCATTCTAATGGCTAATTCTATATCTATAAAATGAGAAACCATCAGCTTGCTTTCATATATGTGACCATCATCCATATCAAAACCTAATCCTTTTAAATAATCGTAGTTATTTAACGGATCGTATACAATAAGTATATGATCATTTGGGCAAATGTCTTGAATCCATGATTTTACTAGATCTTGAAATGATATAGTATACGAGACAAAGTGTGTCATTTTGAGTGTCTATCTGCAACTGTTTGGGATGCCCAAGCGTTAGGTTTTATTCTACATTCAAACCCTGCACCAATAACATATCCTTTGAGCATATCTGAAAATTTTGATGTTGCGCTTTTAAGATTAAAAGGAGATACATCAATATGTAATTCAATGTTTTTTTGATCTATATTGTGTGAATCCATGAGGTATTCTGCTAATTCAACAGATCTTCTTACTTCTTCTGTTATCCTGGTAACTAAGGCACTATATTTGTTCTTTGGAAGGTATTCACGAGAAAAAAAGTATCTACTTACGTCTGATCCGTAAAGGCATATTGCTGTTGCAAAGTTAACTTTATTTTTGCTGGTAAATGAATCCGATCCTATAAAAACTTTAGATCCATTGTCAACGCAATCTTTTACTATAGTAACGATATCTTCAAAAGCAACGTTATCGCCTGATCCAGATATCCAATTATGGTTTTTTAAATCGCACATATTATATGTTCAATAATAACACAGTTTTACTGGTGTTATAAGCCCAATAGTTTATTGATTTTATCTTGAGCTTGTGGGCCATCTTTTAAAAGGTTAAGTATTTTTTTACCTTTTTCTAAAGTTAAGTCACCGTCTTTTATCGCTCTTTTTAGAACTTCTATAAAATTGTCCATTGGCTTTTTTAATGACTCTCCTTGACCTGCAGCCAAAAACACACCAAACACAGCTTGTTGTACAAGTCTTGGATTATCTCTAATTTCATATTTTTGAACTGTAACTTTTCTTTTGGGCTTTTTTTTCTCTATTCTTTTTTCAAATGCTTTTTTGACATAATCAATTACAGGCCCTTTACCTGCACCGTCTCTAAATCCGATTTCAAGAAGGTTAACAGCAACTTGAGAATACTTTTCTATACCCTTTTGATGATTGTGACCCATGCTAACTGCCATTTTTGCAACAGCCATGGCCAACCCTTTTACATCGCGACGAACTAAACTAATATCATATTTAATTGAAAGTTTATTAAATTTATTAACTATTTGCTTTTCAATATCGCTAGAAATTATTTCAGCTTTACTAAGAGCCCTTTCCACACTAGATATAGTCCCTGGAGTTTGCGCTTGTGCTTTTGATGGGCTAGCCAAACCCAAACCTCCGGCGAGTGCAAGACCAGCCATCGCTTTTGTTATTTTGTCTTTTAACCCTTCTTCTAGTGACTCTTCTTCCAAAGAGTTTTGGTAACCTCTCCATTGTTCCATTATAAGTTTCATAGATTACTCCTTTGATAGTAAATATAACTCTATTTGTTAAAAAATAGACAAATATCTTTCTCCGCGATCACATAACATAGTAACAACAATACCTCGTGGCTTATTAGCTTCAATCCACCTTTCCGAGGCTAAAATATTAGCTCCAGAGCTAATCCCAATTAATACACCAGTATCTCTTGCAAATTTTCTAGCTCTTTCTATAGAATCTTCTGTCGACACGTCTATAATTCTATCCATAGTAAGAGGATTAGCTAAGAAATCTTTACCATCACCTATTCCCTGTATTCCATGAGGACTTTCGCTGGGTCTAACCATACAAACTTTGGTTGCCAGTCTATGTGCAATAATATATTGCCTTACACCCTCTATAGTACCGCCAGTGCCGGATCCATGTATAAAAGCATCCCATGTTCTGTTAGTTTTTATAACGTCCAAATGAATTTCTGGAGCGGTTGTATTTTTGTGACAATAAACATTAGCCATGTTACTAAATTGCATAGGAGACCATGCATCTTTATTTGACTTTACAAATGCATCTCTCATATTTATTGCCCCAGTAAAGTCGTGCTCCGGAGCGTCAATGATCTTTGCTCCATAAGCTTTCATCATTTGTCTTCTTTCTTCCGACATATTACTCGGCATGAATATAACACATGGATTACCCATACTAGCTGCAACCATAGAAAGCGATATCCCAGTATTGCCGCTAGTAGCTTCACACAGGACTGTGTTATCTTTTATTTCTCTATAGGCACGTGCACGATTAGTGACATAATGTATCATCCTATCTTTAATAGATCCTGCGGGGTTATAGGATTCTAATTTTGCATAAAGGTTATCGTTTATTTTAACCAGGGGGGTGTTTCCAACTATTGATTTTATTAAATCCATATTTTACTTAAGAGCTGGATCAGTTCTTGTGTCGACAAGTTTTGGCAGAAAATCTCTTTTTAATTTTAAGAGTTTTTCAAATTTTACTTTTTGACGAGAATCAGTATACAAAACTTGTGGTTTTTTATACTCTCCATTGATAAGAAGGTCATCAAAGTTATAAAACTTTGTTTTGGTAGGCTTTGTTTGCGTCTTATAGTATTGTTGGCCGTCAACAACAAACGGATCAAACTTTAAAAACTGGACGGGTTGTGCAGCACACAAAACTGGAAACAAAAGTATAACTATTAATGTCGCTATCTTAATCATGGTTGTGTTCCTCTATATCTTTCAAGTATTCTTGTAGCATTTCGTCAATTTCTAGTCTAGAAAGTATTTCTTCTACTTCCTCTGCATGTTCTCCCAAAGAAACAGACATTTCTCCAAAATTTCTACGAGCTTCTTGTATAGTCAAACGATTCTTCTCAATTTCTAAGCAAATAATACACATTAGTAATTTCTATCTCCTGGTTTGGGGAATCCCATTCTCTGCTGATACCTTCGCGTTCTACTTCTACGAGAAACACCAGTAGGTTCATAGTCTGGTTGACGATAGTTAGGGTCGTCAAGCATTGTAGTAAGTGGCTTTTTAGATCTGGCCATATCTTTTTCAGGGGTTGGACGATCTTCAGGCTTGTTAAGCTTATAACTTCCTTCTGGACTATATCTGCTATCAATCATTCGTATGGTATCTTCAACAGAAACTATTCTTGTACCAAAACTTGTAATAAACTCCATCATCATATTTGCGATATCCTTATCAGAATAACTATCAACATCCAAACCATACTCAGCTAGTTTTTGTTTAACTTCTGGCGCTGCAGCTGCATCACGTGCGGTAAAGCCTTCGTTAACGATATTGTCAACAACAACCTTTTCTATTTCTTCTTTGATTATTTTTCTTAATTCTTCTTTTGAAATATTCATGCTTTTCTCCTAATTTTAGTAATCTCTGTGTATTTGTTTGTAATCAATTCCGTATTTTTGTTTTCTCATCTTTTTTTGTACTATATCTCTACCCATTTTATTCGGTAGAGTTTGTATAACTTCCAGTGCCGATTTACTTAGAAAAACCGCTTGTTGTTTTTCGTTGCGATGTATGACTCCACCATTTGAATCATATGCAGCATCATAACCTAAATATCTCAATATACCATTCCACACCGCAGGATTTTTTTCGCTAGCTATCCAGGTACACATCCATAGTTTTGCAAACATGTTTTTTCGCTTTGCTTTTTTATTATAAATCTCAGACACACCACTGAATATGGCGCTCCACCGTGGAAAACTAGGCATATCCTTTCCAGACTGTTTCATTTCTTCTACAGCTCTATCAATAGCTTTAACATCTTTTTCCAAAGCACCACCAGACAGGTTAAATTTATCAACGGTTTCTTGAGAAAACAGCTTAACAAATTGTCTCAAACCTGGATCGTTGGTCATGCTTAGTATTTTTGATGGGTCTGTGGGTTTGAGTATGGACACGTAACGGGCGTCACTAGCAAAGGGGACAGTCCCGTCTTTGATTTGCCGCACAAGCCCTGACAAGAGCGGATAGGTGTATATGCCAACAGGGGTGGTATATGGGGTTTGCGGATTGACACCAACTTTATTAATTTCATGAAATGTTATAAAATATTCAGGATTAAAGGTATCGTCACTTACATACCGAGAAAGTATTTCAATCATGTCAGGAAGCTCAATGCCTTCTTTGTCAGCGCGAGTAGCTTCGTTGATTATGTAATCACGCCAGTTGTTAACAATTTTTTTCATATAGTAATTATATCCTGTTTTTCTATTCGTTAGTCGAAAACCGCGATTTTTCGCGGGAAAATTTTTTTATTCTTTGTACTTATCATTGTTCAATAGGAATTGAACTCTTCTATTAGTCTCGGGAGCGTTATCTATAATTACATCTCCATATGTTAAATGAATCTTCATGAATTCTAAAAACTCACCATAACCTTGAATCTTTTTACCAGTATAAGTGAATTCTTCCATAAAGTCTTCTGCGTTTAAACCAATTGGTCCGTGTTCTACATTAACATTGCGACCAGCATCTGCTAGGTGAGCAAAGTCCTGCCTAAATAGAAAAACAATTTCTTGAAGAACTGCAGGGTACTGCCAAAATACTGCATGCGCTTGAGAAGATGAATCAGCTATAGTTTTAGTTAATTGGACGATACCCTTCATTTCCCCGTCGCGAATATCGTCAATATCGGTTACAGATTGTGCATTTGTCCATGGAAACTTAACGTTTTTAATGCCTTCTTCGTCTAGAAGCTTAAGGTCTCGCGAGAGTTGTGCCCTAAGAGCTTTTTTAAGCCATTTAGAAAACAGTTTCCATGTTTTATACCGATTAAATTCACCAAAAACACCATCAGGACGAAAAGCAGAAAATACAATAACTCCAGCATTTCGCTGATATCGCCACTTCTGATCGCTGCGACGTTGAACATCAATGGGCTTAAGCTTGTTAACAAAAGTATCCTTAATTTGGATGGCGTCACGCGTGAAGAACACGGCCTGTGCGGGTTCAGCTTCGTGGATTGTGCCTGTTCCTAGATCAACTGCACCATCATAGCCGAGTGCACGCCATATGGCCGACCACACGTTAGGATTACCGCCACTAAACCCTCGTGTTATATTCCATAACTTACCAAACGGTGTTTTAAACTTTGCTTCCGCTGTAAGTTCTTTATAGCTAAATGACATGCTAGCAATATCGTCATACTCCATGCGACCCTGGCGAAAGCTGCGAATTAATTTAATATCCTTACCCAGTTTGTCAGGGATATCATTTAGTTTAATAACTCTAGAGGCATCTCCATCATACATGTTAACAACTGCTTCCTGATATTCTTGCTCACCCATATCATTATGGGCTAGTGATCCTCTATCTTCAGGCTCTAATATTGACACGTATGGCTGCTCCTGTGCGAACGGGAGCTTACCAGCAGCTAGTAGCTTGTATATTTGCTTAGTTAATGGGTAACTATATATGCCGTTTGGTGTTTGGTACTTTGATCCAGGATTAATTCCAACCTTGTTAATCTGTGTAAACGTCATATAGAACATTGGTTTCCCATCACTAGTCTCTTCTAGATAGCTATTAATCCTGTTTAATTGGCTGGGCAGCTTAACACCCTCTTTCTCGGCTCGGGTTTTCTCGACTATTACTTGTTTAATAATATCGCGAAGCGATTCGCTGCGCATGCTTTTGGTTTTTCTCTTACTAGCTTCTTTGCGTTTCTTTGCATAATCAAATGCTTTCTTTAATCTTGCCTTAACCTCGGGATCTTTTGCTCTTTTATATGCAGCCCTTACCCTCTGGTGCACTAAATTTATTATTTGGGACTGTCGTTTATGGGATTTGCTCTTAAAACTAGCCTTGCTGAATGTATCACGTATATCTTTTACCGTGCTAAACTTAACACTGACTGTGTCACTGGGGTCTTCGTCTGTGTATAATCTGCGACCTGAACCTTTGGGCTTCTTGCCCGTTCCTACTTTTGGGTCACTACCCTCCGCTTTTACACAATTACGGTACCTTTTACCAAACATCTTCTTAGTTTTGCGTTTTTTGTGAGTTTTGTAACCCTTTTGGCACCGCTCATCTAGGAAGGCGGCTAGTTCTTCTTCTATTATTGCTGTTAATTCTTCTTCTGATAATCTCATAATTTTTCCTGGCGGTTTTTTTGATAACCCCTTTCCTAGTAATTAGCTTAGGATAGTCTAAATCTCGGATTTTTCTTAGCGCTATTGAACGTGTACTAAGCGCACCCATATACCTATCATTCCTATAGGAGATAGATTAGGGAGGGGGGAGGGGGGGGGAGGCCCCCCGTTATATCAAACGACTGTGCACAACGTCATGATGCCAACAATGATGCTAAGCGTCAAGCATAGACATGCAGCATCCGATTCTGATAGGTACGGCATGCTACCCGCTCCATGGAGTGTATGAGAAGTTAATCATGTTGATAGAGGTAGCCGCTAGTTGAGCTTCATACTCTGCTAGTCGGCAGGCGGTCGACCGTCCTGGCAATCGTTGTGCCTTGCGTCGCTGCGATGGGCGACGGGTCACAGTTTCGCAATGCTCCATGATTGCAGTGTGCTCTCGGTCCAGGATGATATCGGTGGTAAGGATTGCCATGGTGGGAGCCTTTCAGGCTTAGGGTTGTAGGCTGGGAACCATTCCCAACCATTAACCCTATTATACTGATTACAGAGAAAAGGTCAAGGGGTTTTATAAAATATATTTAATCAACATCAAAGCCGAGTGCAGCTCGGTTAGCTTCAATGGCTGCTAGCTCTGCCTTGGTAGGTCCGTCTTTCTTTGTCTTCTTTGGTTTTGCGGACTTTGCAGCCTTGCCCATTGCGACGGGTTGTGGTTTGTCGTCACCCTTACGAGTGAGAGTCGACTCGTTCTGTGCGATAAAATCAGCGAACACGCCAGAACCT